>Ga0325401_1005296_pt1 | contig 12323 bp, 7 predicted proteins | sample PopdelMetagenome_FD_205666 | JGI IMG/M metagenome (GOLD analysis project Ga0325401, IMG submission 205666) | Populus deltoides microbial communities from Bellville, Georgia, United States - Xylem-PdKOR-R2 | ecosystem: Host-associated > Plants > Phyllosphere > Stem > Wood/Secondary xylem | place...
GGATATTGAATCTGAATCCAAGAAGTGCTTCAAGAAGCGAGCTTTTGCCATCAGATTGACCACCGAGTGCTACAATTTCAGGGATAGGTAGTTTCTCGCCGAAAGCAACTGCTGCTGCTTGCAAACGATTATACGCTTCGAATCGAGAGTTAGAGGGGTTATTTTGGTGTTTTCTTGAAAGGGAAGACGAATTCGTTGATGGAGTTTTTGTAGGTGTGGTTAAGTGCGCGTTTGTTGTTGCCATTGTTGTGTGTCTCTCTCTCTCTGTGTGTCTGTGTGTCTGAGAGACAGCGAGAGAGAGAGAGGTCTTTTGAATTTGAAATATTTGGGTGGAGCGCAGAGAGAGACGTTGAGAGGGGGGTATATAATTTTAGGTTTTCGTGGGCTTCCTTCCTAACGAACAAATGAGGTAATAGGCCTACTATTATTCTATTAATCCTCTTTGATGGGTAGTTTTATGCATAGTTATCAAACCCGGTCCGGATATTGACCCAGTTAAGAAGTTGGGTCCTGGATTTTATAAGTCAACCCGAGTCAACCCGGATCAACTCGGGAAATTTTTAAAAAATAAATTTTAATATTTCATAAAAAAAAATTCATATATGAATATAGGGCCATGTATATTGTAAATAAAATATTTTTTTAATATTTATATAATAAACTTAAAAAATATTTAATCAACTAAAAAATATATATATATAAAATATAAAATAATACCCACATTCAAAAAATAAAGAAAAAAGCAGCCCTGGAATCTGCTCCCGTTTCATTAAAAAGAGTTAAAAGACCATTATTCTCAACCCCAATCCCACCAACAGCACCACCTCTACCCCCTCGACCACTCTTGCTTTCTCGGATACTTGTGCTATTGTCCTTCATATTTATTTATGCTCCTATTATTCTTGATTCATTTTTCATCTTTATCCTCTATACTTCATTATTTGCAACCGCTGCTTCTTTTTCTTGCCAACGCGTAATCCATTTTTTGTGCTTGGATTTGCTGTTCCAGGTTGGCCATGATATTGCTTGCCTTTTCTTTCTTCAATCACTTTCTTACTCAGTTTTGGGCTTGGATGCAGGAACAGTAAGCTTCAAGCCATGTCTCTGCTGTCTCATATACATGCCTTCACAAAGGGTTACGAGTGCTTTTGTGGTCCTTTGAGAAGCCTTTCTCAGGTCTTTTGAAGTTAGATCTCAAATTGCCTGACCTTGTCCCCCCAGTAAGGAAGATTGTGAGGCTCATCGTGCCTGGAGGGGCTAAAGGCGGAGAGAAAGATCCAGACAGAAATAAGATCTCAAATCTACCATGGAAAGTCACCCCGGTCTCGCCCGAGTTTGCCCGAGTCGCCCGGGTCATAGGTCAACCCGCCGGGTCGACCGGGTTTGGGCGGGTCATTGCATAGGCCAGTCTTTTAACAAACCCAAACCAGTCCAGCCACCAGGTCGACCCGCCGAGCCGGTCCGGATTTAATAACTATGGTTGTGTGTATATATATATATATATATATATATATATATATATATATATATATATATATATATATATATCACGTTTAGTTCTCTTATTAGTAATGAAAATTTATTTTCAATCTTCATTTTCAATGAAAATTTTAAAAAGTGTGTTCGTTTTTTTAAAAAAATAGAGAATATTATTTTATTGAAAAATAGAAAATATATGAAGATCATCAGTATTTAAAAAAAAAAAACAAACTATATTTTATATCTATAATAATCATCTTATTTTGTACTTGTCATAATATAAATATAAAGTATTAGTTTTAATGTATTTATATTTAATTATCATGAAAATAAACCATGCTTACTAACTCTAAAAAAATAAATATTTTATTTTATTAGTAATGAAAAATATTTATGGAATTAATCAAATATGAAAATGCATATAAAACAAGATGATTTTAATTTTTTATATTGATAAAGTGATTTTATATAAAATAAATATATTTTATTATTCTTATTTAAGTTTACTTGAATAACATTGGAAAACTTGTGAAGAAAAACTATGACAAATATTAAAAATATATATATACAATTTAAATTATAAAAAAAATAGTTTTTCAATTCTTTAGATAGATAAACATTATATTTGAATAATAACTTCTAATTTTACGTTTTTAAAATTGAAATATTACTTTGTTTTGTTTTTTTAATAGTTACTTTCTCTTCCAGCCTCACGTTCTCGAAAAGTTGATTCTAAAATAAGAGATTTCCAAGGATTAAAACTAATTATATTAACATAAAATACATGAAACCTAGAAAATTATCATTCTTTTTTTTTTCACTTAAAATTTCTGAAGATATTTAAAGTAAACTAGTTCCTTATCTTTTTTTATCATCATAGAATAAAAATATATTAATTTGTTATTAAGTATATTAATACATAATACATAACTTTTTATTGCGTAGGTCACAAAGTCAAGGGAGTTTGTTTACTTCCTTGAGTTCTAATTTTAGGAAAGCATCCATTTAAATTTATTTTTAAATACACAAAATCGATGTAAAATCATGTTTTTAAAAACTCGTATAATATTGTGGATTATTTTTTAAAATATTTTTTAATTAAAAATATATTAAAATAATATTTTTATTTTTTAAAATTTATATGTGATATCTTCATATCAAGACAATCTAAAAATACAAAAAAAAAACATAATTTAAAGTAAAAAAAATAAAAATATATATTTTTAAAAAAATACTTTTAAAATAAAAAATAAATAGAATATAAATTACCGAGATATAGATTTAATTTTGATTAACATATAATAATAAAAAAATCATCTAATCAGGTAAGAAAAAACTATACTAATAAATTAAAGAACCATAGTCGGGACTAGATGTAGCCATCCCCCGTGAGAAATGAGAATCACTTGTATGGCTAAGAAGGCCATTCAAATTCTCGTTTTTACCACTATTCCATGGCCTTTAATTTAACTAAAAGTTTTTTAAATGTGGTTAGGGACCTAATTGAGACATTTTAATTATTTAGCTTTAAACATGGGTCACATTAAGAAATTAAAACTTCATAGGCATTATTTGAAAAAAAAAAGAGTTGGAATTCGGGGATCAAATTGATCTTTGACCACATCAAATGTTTTGACCTATTAGTACACAAACCATTTGTTCTTTCATCTTCTTCTTTGAAGACACTTTCAATTCCTAGGCACTAAGTTTTTCTCCTCTCAACTAGATCTCATCTTACAATCATCCTTTTTACCGATTTTGGTATCGTTTAGACTAGATTTAGGTGTTATCCTCGTTATTTTTAGGATCATTTATAAAATAGCTTTCACAATTAGCATTAAATCCCCTCCTCCCTTAAACCTCGTTCTTGTTATGAGCTTAATCACTTCTGAGACTACTATGATAGTTTGTGGTTTGGTTCCATTCAACATCTAGTTTATGTCCAGCTAAGGTATATATTTTTAATGTCTCTCTCCATTTCATTTTCTTTTCTCTAAAGGTTTTAGTTTGCATGTTTATAATAATGCCTACTGTGTTGTTAATTTCGTTTCGGTAGGTGTTTTGTTTTTTCAATTGAAATGAAATGTTTTCAGTTTTAAAGTGTTTCGACGTGTTGTTTCGGGGTTGTACTGTTCATATATACATATATATAACAAACATAATTCAAATTCAAGATAAATTAATAATAAATTATGCATTACAAACGCAATGCCAAACAAATATAATTTCAAAATTTAAAATATTTCTAAATAGTCAAGATTAAATAGATCTTTAACTTAAAGTAATTCAACTTAAACAAAATATCAAAATATTATGAAAGTAAAATATTTTAACACAAATATTTTAAATATAAAGTTAGGTCAATGTTATCAAGGCTAATGGAATATAAAACATCCCTTATTTTGCTCAAATTCCTACAACGTATAAACATGAAAAAAAAAAAACAACATGAATATAAACCATATATATTAGTGATAAATCTAATTTTAAAAAATTAATATCATTGTTAATGAAAATAGTAATAATAATTTTCAATATTATTATCAATATCTTTGTTATTGAAAATAGTAATGAAAAAGAGCTTTTTATAATTGGGTAGTTTAATTAATTAAATTGAACAAGGTTAAATTTGATTTAATGGCTTTTCAAGAGCGAAACGGAACATGTGGAATGAAACTGGAACGTTCCGGGCGGAATTTAGCCGAAAAATCCAGAACGGACCGAGATTTTTGTTCCGTTTTTTGAATTGGTATGGAATGTTTCAGCCATTCCGGGTGAAACGGAACGGAATTGACAACCTTCTGTGATATGTGACTGTTTATGAGGCCTACTATAATGTGATATTGTTTGTGTCTATGATTCTTAGAATGTCAATGTTACTATGATATGAAAATCACACATGTCTAGAAATTTCAAAGATGGCATTATTGTGGTTGGAAGAATGATGCTGATAAAGTTTTGGACTATGTGGTTTTAATTATTGTTTTGGTTTTATTTACCTTGTGTATGCTTCTAAAAATGAAATCTTTGAGTTAGGCATATGTTAGTTCTAATATTCACTCATGATAAGCAACTTTTGAAAAATAAAATATATTAACATTAAAAAATTGTACTTAAAAGTATTCTGGAGCTTTATATTGCTTCAAAATGCTACTTTTTGTTTGTTTATCCCTTGTTTACCTTTAATTGTGTGCAACTATAGATAAGCCTATATTCTTCTGTTGGTGTTTCCTAACTTATAAATTATGTCTAGTTTTTTCTTGTTTTTTAGAGTCACCCTAGGCCAACCAAGATAGATTTTCTAAAAGATCTATATATTTTAAAGCCTTGCATTATTCCAACTTTTTTTTTGTTTTTCAAAGTTGTATTTTAGCTAAATCCCATAAACCATTTACATCTTGCATGTGGTATGTTCTTGATCATCCTTATATTGTTATACATCAAGCTTGTATTCGAGAATGGAATGTGCCTAAAAACAATGGTGTTTTCCACGTGGTTTTAATCCCAAAGGCATTAAAATTATTCATTTATGTATTTTTGGAAATTATAACAAGTTTTCAAGACCTATTAGGTCTCGATTCACATTAAAAGTCCTATTAGACTGACATACCATTTTAAATTAAAAAAAAAACCTATCCTTGTTTTTTCACAAATCATGTAAAAAATGTCTTATTATTCACTCTTAATATTTAGGATAAAATGTACTCAACATGAGCCATTGCCTTCGATATCAAGAGGAGTAACTCATTCTTTTGATCTTTAAATAACAAAAAAAATTTATAAATGTCGAAGTCCAATATTCACCAAACAATTAGGAGTATTTGTCTTTTTAATTAGTTTACATGTATGCAAGGGGAAAAGATTATTTGTTTGCTGTGAATGTACATACACAAGTCATAGCATTTGTGTGTACAAACTTTAATAAGGTACATCAATAAAAAAAATTAAATCATAAAAAGGTAATTGTTAAGTAACATACCTTAAAGACAAGCAAATCTTAAAAGGGCATTTGTTAAAACTTAGTCTATAAGGGATCTTCATATCACTAGATCCTATTCAAAGTAAATGAACCTATAATGGTCACTGCTTGGGTAAGATTGGGGCATACGATCTTTATTTATTCAATAAATATTACAAATGAATTTTAGGTACTATATGATAAATGAATTTTAACAAGGCATTATTCATAGACTCTTTATGGGATTTGGGTTGGGTTTAACGAGCCCAAAATAAGCCCACGAGATTTGGGTTGGGTTTAATGAGCCCAATATAAGCCCACCTTATTACTTGCTAACATGACTTGATAAACTATTAATATTTATAAATCATGATCTAGAGTAAATAAGCATAAAAATATCAATTCACCAAAAAAAAAGAGTGATAAAAATAATCAGGATCTTATAATGAACAATCATAAAACCTACACTGAGTTTAAATTAAATCATCACGGTAGACTTATATAGATAGACCGCTAATAGAATAGTCATAATAGACTATTAGGAATATAAAACAATTAGCAATGCAAATTATCTCGGGTAAAATGCTTCAGGATGATAGTATCTTCCCTTTAACATAATCAGTCTCTTAACTTAGGACTTTACAAACTAATTAAGGTTTTCTAGTGACCATAATACAAAGTAGTGACACATATTTCCTTCTTTACCCCAAACATAAACAAGCTTTTGTTTTTATGAGCTGTTACGATTTTGAGTGTGACATGTTTAATAAGCTTGGCTAGCTTAATAATATGAATAAAAAAAATACAATGATAATAAATAAAGAGGAAAAAAGATGACAACAACAAAAAGGTAAAAGAAACGAGCAGAGCCCATCTAGGTTAGCCTATCAAATATCTGACTTGTTTGTGACACTAGGATAACCCTGTTTAAAATAAATTAAATAAAATTATGAAACTTAATTATCAAACAATTCAATTTTATAGGGCAAAACTGAAAAAATTCTTGTGTAAAAAAAGCAATGAAAAAAAAAAAGACAAGAAGACCAATTCTTAATTAATCAAATGCTAAATGATGAAATTAAATTAAAAAATTCATTTTTTTTAATCAAATGTTGAAGGATTGTATCTAATAACGAAGAAAAAAGTAAGTGAGAATGCAATAAACCCATAAAGATAAAAATAAAGAAAAACTTGAAGCTTAATTTCTAGAAAATAAATTATTGAATGATAAAATTAAAAAAATATATAATCAAAAAAGAAAAAAAAACCAACCCAGGCCCACCCATGTGAGCATGCAAAATATGTGACTTGGTTGTATATCGAGGTAACCCTGTCGAAAATAAATTGAATAAAATTATGAAACTCAATTATCAAACAATTCAATATTAAATGGAGAAATAACCCAAATTATTTTAAAAATAAATGAAAAATCCTATAAAAAGCACATAAAAAATAACAGAGCCTAATATCCAATTAAATAAATACTGAATGATTAAACTAAAAAAATATGAGCTTAAAAAAAAACAAACTTGGATGAATCTCCTAAAACTATGTTAATCTCTCAAACCTATAACCCATTGAAATCTTAGACTAGAGTTCAATCAAGAAGCTCAATTCAATTTAATGTTGGAGGATGAAATTGAAAAAAATATCAATTTGAAAAATTTGTCGAAGTAAAAAAATAGCAATCAAAAGAATAAGGATCAAATTTGATAGGATATAAAACTAAAGGAGGATGGAATTGTAAAAAAAAATAATTTTAAAAATCATCTAAAATAAAAGAAATAGCAATCGAAAGAATGAGAACCAATTTGACAAATGAAAAAAATTGAAAGATGATGAAAGTAAAAATAAATTTCAATTTTATAAATTATTTTAAATAAAATAATAATAATAATAATAATAATAAAATAATAGGGATCATATCTAAGGAAAAAAACAACTAAAGGGTTGCATTGAAAATTTGGAGGGTCAAACATGAAAATCGAGTGAGAAAAGAAGGGAAAAAGAAAAGGTCGTCAATGAAAAAATAGAGGTTCATTGACCATACACACCACTTAGGGATGAAAAGGCCGCCAAGACAATTCAAACACTACCCTAAAAGCCCCAATATGCCCCCCCAATATGTGTTGCTCAAATGGCACAGCAACTATACACATGTCAACTACTTTTTTTAATAATATTTATATTTATTCAATTATTAAATTGCTCTTCAATCAAATTGATTATTATATAAAAAAAAAACAATGATGAAAATACTAAGAACCCCTAGACGCTAGTAGAAGGATATTTACTTGTATTGGTAATTTAGTCATTCTACTATGCTTGAAAAAATGAGATGCTAAAAAAGCCATTGAAAGACAAATTTTTTTTTTAATCTTGCTTTTAAGGGTAATTTATGTCAAAGAACTGATTCAACCTAAAAGCTTAAGCTGTTAGGTGAGGTTTCAAAATATGATTTATATTATTCTCTAACATATCTCCCCAAGTGAAAGCTTTTTGGGTTTGAAATTTGTACATGTTCACACTATCTTGTTCTTAATTTTTATCAAATAAATAAGAATGATGAGATTCGAACTCGTGACTGCTTAGTCATCAATGTTGTGAAATCATATTAAAGAATCAATTCAATCTAAAACTTTAAGTTGTTAGTTGAGATTTCAAGATATAATTTATATTATTATCTGACAATCTAGTCATTTTATTATGCTCTAAAAATAATAAGGGATTGATCCATTCTTAAACAATCAAACAATAGCTAATGGATTATTTATAAATATATATATTTTTTATGTCTAATAAAATATTTATTTGTTCATTTTAAAACTTCAAGGGCTTGAAACTTAAGAAAATACTAAAGTTTGATAATTGGACTATACTTTCTTAACTCAAAACCATATGATATCACACCCGTCAAGTCCTAACATACTTATAAAACTCAATTAACCACTAATTAATAAAGTTAAGATTAAAGTTAAAAAAAAGACTATAATGACAAAATATAAATCAAAATTAGTGAATAATTGCGATTTAAATTATGTGTTGCTTTTTCTAATTAAAAATATCAAATCAAAACATGTTGAAAAATAATAAATTTCAAGATGTTTAAGTTGTTCAAAAGTTTATTATGATATATTATATAGTTTGTTTTCGTATCATTTACGTTCTGTTCTGGGTTTTAAACAATTGCCCTAATTAAAAGAAATTTAATCAATTAGAGTCAGTACTTGTGTTTCGAATAGAAACCCACAGAGCAACCAAACTAGTGCATGTTCTTATAGTCCTTTCCTTGTGTATTTTATGTGCTAATAAAGTTGGGATTTCACTTTTGTAAACTGCTAAATCGAATGAGTCAACTAAAATTAACCAAAGCCAAATTGAGAAGATCAATGGTGAATGGAGAAGTAGAATTAAGAAGATTGTGGTTTAGCTAGCCACTAAACACGCATGATGCCATTTTAATTTCAATTTTTTCAATATGAATTAATTAGAGCAAAATACAAAAGCTAAACACGTACGGGATGCATTCCTTAACTAATGAAGAGGTCTCTTTTAATAGTTCCCATGTTTCATGCACATGGTTGCGTCATTTATTCATTTATTTATTTATTTAAATGTTCATGTCAGGGTTAGTTAAAGTATATTTTAATTAATTTCATGAATTTTAAATTAATAATTATATAAATTTTTAATGATTCTGAAAATACTCAAACTCATGAAAACAAATCTGAAAAGGTAAATTATTTTACAGGGATTTTATTGGGCATTTTGCGCTGCCTAATGAATGCAAAATAGCCTTCAGCAGTACTGAAATAAAATTGCCCATGCATAACAAGACAAGAAAAGCCTCCCCTCCGACGAAAACATATTTGACACCACCACATCATTTTGTTTCTCCAGACCCGATTTTTCGATTTGTTATCCATCATTTACTTATTTCCAAAAGATTTTGACACGGATCGATCCAAGGACACATGATGGCTTAGAGTCTTGTTTCGTCCTCGAAGCTGTCCTAGTTGTTTGATAACTTCGGACAGCCTAGCTAGGCCAATACTTGATCGAATGCCTGCAACAAGTCGATAGAAATAGTTGTATATTCCGATGCTAGCTAGCTGGTGGTAGATGTAATAGTTCCAAGTCAATTTTCTCCGACAAATATTGGTTCAGATTCATGTAACCAGATCACACTTGCGTTATGAAATATTGGGACTTGACATTCTTGGGAGTAAATATGAATTAATGCAACCAGGAAACTGAAATCAAATTAGTTTCTCTTTGCCAAGTTGCATCCAGCAGCCTCGAATTACACGTCTTTAAGCACTCCCGTGACAGGTTTATAGATTCATTAAGACAATCCAGTCGCAGTTTTATACTTCATCTCCTTAAATTTATTTTTGTACAAGCAAGAGATGAATATATTAATTCAACTTTGATATAAATAGACTTTCTGAAACAAACTGCTTTTCGTGCTTTGTTTTATGAATTGAAGAATGCACAGAACCTTCAAGGATTCACTTTTTATGTTATCATTTCAAGGTTGAATTAAAGAGAAAAAGCTGTACGCAGAAGAATTCTCATGAATGCTTTTAGTCTACATGCAAAGTCGACGTGCCTAAATTCGATCGAGAAAAATCTCAGCCCCGAGACGTGAAAATTTGTTTTACGACACCGGCCCGATGGTTTAAAAGAAGAAGAAGAAGCAGCATGTAACGACTTCAATTTCTTCATCGATCAATCACACACTGCCCTGTTTGCTGTTAGTCTAGGTAAAGTATTGCTGTAACATGCCATTCTAGAAGAAGACTGTAGCAATTCTCATATGGTACAACTCAAAAGGAAAGAAAGAAAAAAAGAAAGAAGAAGCAGCAGTAGACTATCAGTTCTCGCGGCGCATGTGATTTGATCTGGAAACGCAAAACAAGAGAATATTCGTAGGGTTATGGAGTCAACGCGTTATGTTATGATCACGGTTGGAGATCGATGAAAACTTGAGCTCATTAGAGGAACGAGGCATGTCAACCGTATTAATAATTTTATAGTTTAGATATTAAGAATTGTTTATGGAACCGACGAATCATATAATATGGCACACCTAAATCCTTCATTAATCTCATTGCTGTGATCACGAGTTGAGAAGCGTGTTTCAGTGGCGGCTCAACGCATTTGCTGCCGGAAAAGAAGATCACTCACACGTTCACAGGCGACCTTCCTAGCTAGCCTTCGTGGTCAGGCGATTAGCCAGCCAGGGTCACCATCATATGATTAGTAAGGAGACCCAACCCAAATAATATAAAATAATCATATAATTTACATTACTTTCTAATATATTTTCTTAAATAAAATTTTCTTAAACTTAAAACTTGCATTTATTATTATCTTATACTTAATTTTATTAATTTAAATATAATAATGAGATTCAAATGTATAATTTTTTGATCATTGAAACTTTAACACCATATTAAAAAATTATCTTAATAAAAAAATTATAAACTAAAAAATATAATTTAAATTATTCTCTTAATAAATAACTCTGTAATCTATTATTTTTTGCATGGTTTACAAAGGGATTGGAGGTTATTTTCCCCTGATTGAATAAAATATTACTTAACATATTTTTTTATTGCAAGACTCGAGCTACCTTTAACAACTCCACGGCATAAATAGCTACAATTTCCAATGCCAGTATTTTATCAGAAACAAATTGTAATGGGACACTTAAGTTAATAGATAGATACCCTAAGGATCTAGGGTCCCCTTAAATTTGGACATGTATTCAAATTTCGAAGTTAGAATTTAGAGGCATGGCCAGGCTTTCATGATTCGAATTAGTCAAATTATATTTATTTGACTAAGCCGAGAATCTAGAGTTTCATTAATTAGTGTAAGAACTTGAGGCAGCACTTTCCTTCCCTTGTATTATTTATGGAATATTTTTATCACAAGCTTGCAGTTTAAAATACCCTCCAGCTCCCTTACTCTTGAAGACACATTCCCACCTTTTTTTAGAGAATGGCCAGTTCTCTACTCAAACTTGCAACCATTCTCTCCCTGGTCGTTTCCATCCTCCTAGCCTTGCACACTCAAATAACCTTATCGGTCGATGTAGAAGATGAAGATGAAGAGTATGTTCTCGACACCCCACCAGTCAATTTCAGATCAAGAAGCCGGTTCTTGGCCACTGTCATAAAGAAAGGTGCACGATGTAACGCTGAGCGAAATAGCAAATGTAATGGCGTTTCGGCCAACAAAGGCACGGGCCTGCTTTACTGTTGCAAGAAACATTGCCGCAATGTTCTTGGAGACGAGAACAACTGTGGACAATGTGGTAACAAGTGCAAGTTTGGAGAGTCTTGCTGCTATGGAAAATGTACAAACGTCATTTACAACGCCAGTAATTGTGGAAAATGCAACAATAAGTGTTCCCCGGGGGTTAAATGTCAATATGGAACATGTGGGTATGCTTAAAATACAAGGTTTTTGAGGCATCATAGTTGGGTTTAATAAAATGTGTGGCTGTTTTTGTTACTATTAGGGACTAGCTTATATTATTTGGGCAGTATATTTGTTATTTCTTCTCACAAAGGAAATAGAGAGGGTGTTTTGTACTTAATTGAGTATACAGAATCCAAAGTTTGTGTCACCAATAAAGAAAGCCTGTATGGAGATGGAGGTGATTCTCAGTCTTGTCTACTCATAGAAACTTATCGTTGTTCAGACCCCAGGGAAGGAGAATGTTTGATAACAATATGACACTTTCATTTGCCGTTGTTTTCCTTAATTTTGTTTTTGTTTTTGTTTTTTCTTCTGCTTGCCCTCAGTAGGCAAGCTATGTGAAGATGCAGAAGGTTTTCATGTTTAAGTTTGTATGAAAAAGGAGGACAGGGAC
>Ga0325401_1005298_pt1 | contig 12320 bp, 12 predicted proteins | sample PopdelMetagenome_FD_205666 | JGI IMG/M metagenome (GOLD analysis project Ga0325401, IMG submission 205666) | Populus deltoides microbial communities from Bellville, Georgia, United States - Xylem-PdKOR-R2 | ecosystem: Host-associated > Plants > Phyllosphere > Stem > Wood/Secondary xylem | place...
TGGAATTTTTCTTTTAATGAAATCAGGACCTTACTTAAACCCTTCCCTATCCTTGTTTTGAGCAAAGTCCAAGCACTATATTTTCTTCATCATTGGTCATCCTTAATTTTTTTAAGAATACATCCTTTCCATGCTGTAATTGCCCACAGTTCTATCACCGCAGCGCAATTTAACACCTTGATGAACACAACCACTATCTTGGACAATCAGAAATGTACAGAGGTAAAATCAAAGTGGGAAACCCTTAGTATTTGGACATCGCAGAAAAATGTTTCCTCAAGGTTATTTGGGGTTTGTGATGCCACAGACCCTGATGTCCATATCATAACTTCACATGCCCTTGCTAAACTTACAATTTAGGTTTTATCCTTTTATTTTAAGAAAAAGTTCTACATGCTTTTTGTGTACTTCTCATATGCTAGGTTTGCATCTCTTTTTGATGTTTCCATGAAATGGGACATTAAGTCTTATTTGGTGTCATTTTTATCTTGCTATTGTATTTTTCTCTGTTTAGCATTCACTAGTCATTTTATTTTTATATTTTAATGTACTTCTTCAATTTCCATTTTAGCAATTTGTATTCACTATTTCTAACATTATTATTTGCAGATCCCAGGGACATTGTTTCAGAAAATACTTAAATGCCTGACTGATGTTGCTAATTCTGAGACTGCAACAATGGCCTCTTTTGCTATGCAAGCTCTGGGTCATATTGGATTACGTGCACCATTACCTCCTCTTGTTGATGATTCTAGTTCAGGTGGTGTTCATAGATACCAATAATAGCTTGCAGAAGGGAAAAAATAGTAGTAAGGGTTAGTTAATAACATTATTCCATGGTTAAAACTGCAGTTGACATTCTGATACTCTTAAATGAAAAGTTGAGCAAGCTACTCTCCGGTGATGACAATAAAGCAATTCAGAAAATCATTATCTCCCTTGGACACATCTGTGTAAAGGAAACGTCACCTTCACTCCTGAATATTGCCCTTGATTTGATTTTTAGTCTCTGTCGATCAAAGGTGTGTAGAAAATAAATATTTTTCTTTTATGATACTATCTGCTAGTGTCACTTATCCACCCGCCTGCAATTATTGCTATAATTCTTTGTTGGGCTTTAATTGAGTTCATATTTGTTTTGGAGTTCCATAGGTTGAGGATGTCCTGTTTGCTGCTGGGGAGGCTTTGTCATTTTTGTGGGGTGGCATTCCTGTTACAGCTGATGTGATTCTCAAAACTAACTATTCTTCACTTTCAATGACTTCAAATTTTCTTCTGGGAGACATAAGCTTATCTTTGTCAAAATACAACCCTAATGAGAAATGTGAAGCTAATGAAGATTACCATGCCACCATTAGAGATTCAATTACTAGAAAACTCTTTGAGACTCTTTTATACAGTAGCAGAAAAGAAGAACGCTGTGCTGGAACTGTTTGGCTACTATCACTGACAATGTATTGTGGTCGTCACCCGACCATCCAACAAATGCTTCCACAAATTCAGGTTTGACAATAGTTAAAAAGGGCAATATCTGCCTTTTTATGTCCCGCATATTTTAATTATGATCCCCTTTTGATTGGAATAAGTTCTTCCTCGAGTTGAGCCATATATCTTTCTGAGTTGGCATGCTTACTCTAGTCTTCACTGTAAGGTAATGAGTTTGTGGAGTATCTTCCACAAATACATTGCATATTAAAAATTTCATCATTCATTTAACTGATTTATCAACCAAACTTCTAGTTTTTAGACATTTTATGAGAACACAATTTTCTTTCAGGAAATGTTCTTATCATCTGAATATTCTATTGCTTTCAGTTTCTTGTAATTCTGTTGATGACATGAGGCATCAGTTAAATAATTTTCAAATGAATGCAGGAGGCTTTTTCACACTTGCTTGGTGAACAGAATGAACTTACACAAGAGCTAGCATCACAAGGTATGAGTATTGTCTATGAACTTGGTGATGCGGCAATGAAGAAAACTTTAGTAGATGCACTTGTAACAACTTTGACAGGTTCAGGAAAGAGGAAAAGAGCTATCAAGGTAAAAGCCTGCCTTTTTTCTTTTGGGGGGAAAACATGCTATTTATTATCTTCTCCTTTGATGCTTTTTATATTTTTATGTCGTGTTGAGGATGATGTCTGGAGCTTTTTAATATACAGCTGGAAGAAGACTCTGAAGTTTTCCAAGAGGGGACTATTGGTGAAAGTCTGAGTGGAGGGAAACTTAGCACTTATAAGGAGCTATGCAGTCTAGCAAATGAGATGGGCCAACCAGACATGATTTATAAATTTATGGATCTGGCTAATCATCAAGCTTCTCTAAATTCCAAGAGGGGTGCTGCTTTTGGATTTTCCAAGATAGCCAAACAAGCTGGAGATGCCCTCCAACCACACTTACAACTATTGATTCCACGGCTAGTTAGATACCAATACGATCCTGATAAGAATGTGCAGGTAAACAAAAAGACCCTTGACCAAAACAAAAATTCATTTAGGTTTGTGTTTACTTTCAGAAGATATTTTTTTAGTTTCCATCTCTAGTTTTCCTATTTATTCTAAAGAGGTTTTTCCGTGGAGAATTAATGAAATATATTTATTAGATACAATTTTTCCAAGATAGAAAACAAGGACTTGTTTGGCTTAACTTGAAAATATTAAAAGGAATAACCATAAAACTTTAAATGATGAACCAAACGAGGCCCATATTTTTATATTGCAGAATTTGGAAAATAACCATTTTGTTGCTTTCCAATTTTCTGGAAAAGAGGAGAAATAGAAAACTCATGTTTCCAAGAAAACAATTCTTATTCTCAGTTAGCAAATTCATTTTCTTTATTTTATTTTATTATTTTTTTGAAGATTTCTGGAAAACTGATTTTTTTTTGACAAGTAAACGCAGCCTTAGTTGTTCCTGAATATATGATGAACTATGAAGTTGTCTGATAACTAATAAGCAGCTTAAGTAATGTCCTGTCCCTTTCTCATTGCTCATTGTTCCTTCATCACTTTTAGGATGCAATGGCTCACATATGGAGGTCATTAGTTGCAGATCCAAAGAGAACTATTGATCAACATCTTGACTTGATTGTTGATGATTTAATAATTCAATGTGGATCTAGGCTTTGGCGTTCACGTGAGGCTTCCTGTCTTGCCCTTGCAGATATTATTCAAGGGAGAAAATTCAAACAGGTGATGTACTTGCCATTTTGCATATAGTTTTGTCTTTGTTGACATGGCCTAATCTTTCCTCTCATTTAGTCCTTGATTTAAGATAGGAAGTATTCCCTTCTTGGTTTCCAATGTTTTATGTGCCTCATTATGTATTTACAAGTGGTCTCGTGAATTTATATGATCAATGTCTTGGTTCATGGTATAGGCCATCGTAGTCCGGTACTTATCTCAACAACTAAAAGTAAATAGTATTTATAGCTTAGATCAACTGTCTCATTATATATCACCCAAACAATTTCCATCCTCGTACAAATTCACAGGATCACTATATGTTAAATTGAGATGAGTTTCTTGCATACATTCTCATCATAATCCAACTCTAACATAAGTAACATCTCCACTTTGTCTGTTTGATTTATCGTATTATTCTCATACAGGTTGGAAAGCATTTGAAGAAAATATGGACAGCAGCATTCCGTGCCATGGATGATATAAAGGAGACTGTCCGAAATGCTGGAGACAGATTATGCCGTGCTATTTCTTCATTAACAATACGGCTATGCGATATTTCACTTACTGAAGTATCAGACGCCAGAGAAGCAATGGGGATTGTTCTGCCTCTGTTGCTTGCTGATGGCATTTTAAGTAAAGTTGACAGTATTCGCAAGGCATCAATCGGTGTTGTTATGAAGCTTGCAAAGGTCGGATATATTTTGCAATGATATCATATTGAGTTGATAGAAAATACCTACATTTCTGATTACATTCTACTACCTATGTTTGCCCCATGAAACACCAATGTGTCTGTACATTGAAGCCACCTTTGAAGGACAGATAGTGAATGTATTTAATATATTATGTTTCATTTTCATGACATATGCATAGAAAAATGTTAGCACGTATATCCATGTGTATCTATGCATTCAAGACTTGAACAGATCAACATATGTATGTGTGCAAATATGTTAAGCAAAGCAGCACATGATGTAAAAACCAGTGGCTAGGAAAGAAAAACCTGATTTCTCCATCACTATCTTAACCTAGTACCTGATAGGGTAACCAACTCTATCTGTTCAATTTTTGTATTCGCTTTTAAATATGAAATTCCTAACCATGATCACACAAGTGCTTAATTATTACAAATAGAGATCTTTCTTTAATTACCAGTTTAACTGTTGCACAGTAAGTTTCCTTACTCACATCTTGCACTTCATCTGGCTAATTACAGTGATGAGTATTATTGACCTGTTTTCACTATCAACTGCCTTGTTGAAATAGTAACTGTTTTTGCGTCTTGCTCACAGGGTGCAGGGATTGCACTTCGTCCACATTTGTCTGATTTAGTTTGTTGCATGCTGGAAAGTTTGTCAAGCCTTGAAGACCAAGGTCTCAATTATGTTGAGGTTTGTGTCAAGTTAGCATTTTATGGAAGTTCCATGCTCATCTTTTTATTCAGTTAGTCAGTTGAAAAATGTAATCTTGTTTGTTCAATTATCAATTTACCCTTTTCTCTTCTAGTTGCATGCAGAAAATGTTGGAATACAGTCAGAGAAGCTCGAGAATTTGCGGATTTCAATTGCGAAAAGCTCTCCTATGTGGGAAACTCTTGACCTATGCATAAATGTTATAAATACTGAATCCTTAAATCTCTTGGTTCCTCGCCTTGCTCATTTGGTTCGATCAGGTGTTGGACTCAACACCAGGTGAGTAAACGAGCCTTTTTATTAATCACCATAATTAGGCTAAAGAATAGTAGGATCTAAAATTGGGGAGTCTGAATTACCTAATTCTTTTTCAAACATAAGCTATTAATCCCTAGTCAATTTTGAACAAATAAACAACTAACGTATACTTGGAAGAAAGTTTACCTTTTATCAATCATCTAGCTGTCCTGCATCAATAATGTTGTGATTTGATTAAGAGTGAAGTGAGATTATTATTGCAGAATTTCTGTTGAAGGTACCAAGAATGAAAATCAAATTTTTTTTATCCTTGTTTGCTACAGAAACAAGTAGTTTATGAGAACTGTAGATGTCTCTATGTGAACAATTTTAGTGGAAGCCAACGGTTGCTGATTGTGTTCATATTCTTGCCATGTTTTATGTTGCAGGGTTGGTGTGGCCAGCTTTATCAGCTTATTGATTCCAAAAGTTGGAGCAGATGTAAAGCCATTTACAAGCATATTATTGAGGGTGTTGTTTCCAGCAGTTAAGGAGGAGAAAAGTGCTGCTGCAAAGCGTGCTTTTGCAAGCGCTTGTGCCGTGGTTCTGAAGCATGCTGGTCATTCCCAGGCCCAAAAGTTAATTGAAGACACTGCAGCTTTGCATACTGGGGAAAAGAATGCTCAAATTTCATGTGCAATTCTTTTGAAAAGTTATTATTCTGTGGCATCTGATGTTCTGAGTGGATATCATGCAGTAATATTTCCAGTTATATTTATTTCAAGGTCTGTATCAGATCATCTCTTTTAAAGCTAATATTTTAATTTTGACGTGACTTGCAGTTTTAGAGATTCTTATTCAGGAAATTATGTTAGTTGCTCTAATAAATTAAAAATCAATCGCTGGAGCAATGCTGCAAACATAAATGAGTAGAAATCCTGTTGGAATTGAAAATTGCAGAATCTCTCCCTCTCTCTCTCTCTCTCTCTGTAATTATTTTGTTTGACTGCCAGGTCACTGTCATGTAGCTCCCAAAGTGGCTTTAAGTGATGTAAAGTGATTGAGGGTTGACCTTGCAATTTTGAGCATGTTTGACCTTGGACTTTTATAAACAGTGAGCATTCTACATGCTACGTTTATGTCTCAAGGGATACAAGACTAGCTTTCTTTACCTTGCTTTCCTGTAAATTTCTCATTCCGTGTACTATTCACAATATTTTTGATATTGGAATATCAAAGTTAATTCATGTAATGTTTAATTATCTTTTGCAACCACATTACTTCTAAATACAACTTCTCTAGAGTCATTGTATTCCTTTCCACTTATTCTCAGTAAATGATGTATGATATCAGTAGCCTTAATTGTTTCATTCATTCTTCAGCCTTAATTCCTTTCCACCTATTTGGATGATCTCTAACAAGTTTTTGACACTTTCAAAATATGTTTAATTGCTGACAATAAAAAGCTCTTTTTTTTTTCTTCAAAAATTAATGTCAAACTCTTATTCAGATTTGAAGATGACAAGAATATTTCTGGCCTATTTGAGGAGCTGTGGGAAGACAGTACAAGTGGTGAACGGGTCACCATTCATTTGTATTTAGGAGAAATTGTTTCTCTTATTTGTGAAGGCCTTGCATCATCATCATGGACAAGTAAAAGAAAGGTAATTCTGTCTTCACTTCTACAGCTGGCTTCTAAATTGATTGCAATTGTTGATCCTGTTTGTGTGTTGCTGACAAGTATAAGATGCATGGTTATTGCTTGTACATGCAGTCAGCCCAGGCAATTTGCAAGCTTAGTGAAGTTATGGGTGAATCATTGTCTTCTTATCACCATGTTCTGCTCGATTCTGTTATGAAAGAACTTCCTGGTCGTTTATGGGAGGTAGGAATGTTCATCATGCACTTTTATATGAGAAATGCTACACTTCACACTTAGAAAATAGAAAATTGCCTTTTATTTGTATTCACACCAGAGTTTAGTATTTACTATAGATACTTGAAGTAATAGTTAAGGATTGTAATTCTATGATACTATGTGTCCTTGACTATGGTGACCCATTACTTGAAGTAATATTTTATGGCACTGCACTTTCTTGCAATAAAAGTGGAGTGCATTGCTAATAGTGCCACCATATATGTGACAATTGGACACAGATTATTTTTACTGTTTTCAGTTACATGCTATTACAATTTTCTTGCTGATGATTTCCCACGTAATAGGGTAAGGAGTCCCTCCTATATGCAATAGGTGCACTTTCTTCATCCTGCCATAAAGCAATTTCCTCTGAAAATCCTGTCACCTCTGATGCTATTTTGAATATGGTATCTTCCGCATGCACGAAAAAGGTGAAGAAATACCGTGAAGCAGCTTTCTCTTCTCTTGACCAGGTACTTAATCAGTAATAATTCTGGAAAAGTATTGATAAAAATGATTCCTTTTTAAAATAATATCATTTTTCACTCCATCATTGCCTTTTTTTTTTTGTAACACAACATTCAATAGCAATTACTGGACTCTATAGTTCAAGCAAGTTTAGAGAAGTTCTGATTCAATCAACTTCAGTTCATGAATAATAATGGAAGAGTTTTTTTGTAGGATTAGAGGGAATGCAATCACACAGTCCTGGTTAAGTCCTACCAAAGCCTTCAATCTTGAAGGCGACCCCAATAAGGACCTCCCTCCCTCCCTCCCTCTCTTGTCAAGTCCTGTCAAATTCTTCCAAAAAAAAAACAAGAGTTTGACTTTTCTTTTATATATGTACTCCTGCATGGGGGGTGAGCATATGCAAAGTAAAGAGAGATCAGAGTTTCATGTCAGATTGAATTGGGTGTCGTGATCAAATGTCCAATCAACTGATGAAGTGTATACTTTAGTTGGCTTGCAGTCCATCCATTTTTTCAGACTGTTGAATAAGATAAATTGCTTTATCTTAACAAGAGGATAGGAATGATTAATATCTAGTCTGAATCTAAACTTTCTAGTTCCCTATGTTTCCACTTGAGACATTATTGGGATGTTTGGAATTTTTAGTTGTGAGAGAGAGGAAATTGATGAGAAGTGAAGCTCAATCTGTCCTGGCTGACAGCATTTTTAGAAACAATTAATATCTAGTCTGAATTTAAACTTCCTAGATCCCAATGTTTACACTTTTTAGTAAGCAGTCCATCCGACTGTTATTAATATTAGATAATATTAGATTTTTTAATGGAGGCCAATTTCCAGAATATCTAAATCTCTTCCTAAAAAAAGGGCCTATGATATTTTTCTTGGTGATTTCTCTTCCCATTATTCCATTTGTCTTCTACCCAAACTTGTATTTGAAAATCTTCATCTCACTTCTTACTAAACTGAATCCAGACTCATTATGAAACACTATTTTCAACTCAACTAAAGTTGTTGGTCATCGCTTCCACTCACCGATGCAAGGCTTTTCAGAAATGGCTCATGGTTATTGCTGAATTTAAACTTTGTCGAGTTCCCATTAATGTTTGTTCTGGCACACCATTTAGTAAGCAGTCCATCCGGATTTTTAGTAATATTTATGGATATTATATTACAATTTAAGGTAGATCAATTTCCAGAGCATCTAAATCTCTCAACCGGAAGAACTTGTTGATGGAAAACAATTATCCCAAGAGTTTATGTACCAGATTGAAGCATGAAGTTACTGTTTTCCTGTTTTAATTATTTTCCTAGTTAATTTTGGATTTTAATTATTTGTTTTCTACTTAACTTAGAACTTTTAATTTAATTAGTATTTTACTATTTAGGAATCCTAATGCTAGATGAATTCTATTAATTAAGTATGCTTTAATTAGGAATCAGTTCTTTCCTATAAAGGATTTTAGTTTTAATTAGGTATCATTTCCTCTAAAGGATTCTAGAACTAATAGAAAAAGGAATGCTTAGTTTTTTTTTTATGGAGATCAAGACTATTATTTAGATTTAATAAAAAAATACTAGATATTTTCCCTAGATTTTTCTATAGTTTGGTCTGTTCTCTTAGAGCTTGAGAACTCTAGTTTAATCTTTGCTAAAAACCGCGTCAGTCGTCTAAAATTCATCTACAACCTTCCTCATATTCCATCACAAATCAACATTAATACCAAATCTAACAGCCCTAGAACAGCCTCTAAAATCAGATTCAGAATAGTCTCAGTTGGTATCATAACTTCAAGTTCCTCATTATTGGACTAGGAGTACTAGCATCTCTATCTAAAGGTTATGTATTCTTTCAATATTTTAATTACAGTTTAGGAATAAAAATGCCAGCAATTTTTCTTTGATTGTTTGACTCAATCTCTGTGTGACTCTTCATAACCCTAAATGTGACTCCTAGAGTCTATCTACATCCTTCCCCATATTCCATCATAAATCAACATTAATACAATTCTAACAGCCCTAGAACAGCCTCTAAAAGTCAGATTCAGAACAGCCCCTAGGCTGTTCCACATCACCTTTTCTGTTATTTTAATTTTTTTAACTACATATAAGTTTTGCAATGTGTACATTTCTTCACAGGTTATAAAAGCTTTTGGTGATCCGAAGTTCTTTAATGTGATTTTTCCTCTATTATTTGGGATGTGCGACTCTACTGCTGCCAATAAATCTGGGTCAGCACATTTGGCAAGTGATGCTGCTAAAACAGGTTTCATTCAGATGCTATATTTATGCTATATATTTCGTTCTATTTCTTTGGCTGCTTCATTGAGCTTTATTAATACCTAGTTGAGCTGGATACAGAAGCTAATGCTGATTTTTGTCAGTTAAATTTGAAATATGACCATCACCTAGCATAGAATGTGTCTATTTCAAGTTTCCGATGGCATTAAAGCTTATCTGTGTGAAGTTTGAGATTGGGTCTAGTGAAAATTATAGATTCACAGGATTTGAATGTGAGTGTAGACTAAAGCAACCATATCATGAACAAATGATAGCAGATGCTGTTCCAGTGGTGTGGAGGTTTCTCTGCTCAACATGTTGCTTATATTATTCAGTAATCCATTAGTGTCCTATTGATGTACAGAATCTGGATGGGTTGGAGGCTGGTGTGTTTGTTGACTTTATCGATAGAAGACATCAAAGGGGCCTGAGTGCGCTGCTCCATCTTTCCTTTATGCCATCACTTTTTATAAAAATTGCTTTAATTGTGTCAAATTCTTATGTTTAACTCCAATTTCAAAGATGGACATCACAAATAATATCCTGTGACAAGTGATTGACATCTTTGCATGCATGCACAGGTTTATTATCTATACTTCTATGAAATATTGATTCACGAATTCTTAGTAGGGCTTACAGAAATGTTTGTCAACATTTAATCTTGATGCTGTGCTATGCCTGTATGAGTATGCTGTGTACTGTGCTGCCTCTTTGCTGCACTGTGGTTTCGTCACAGTTATTTGTAAAAAGAAGGTTTCAAGACATGGCAACACCTTTTAATGTTATTGAACTGTGATAAGTGCATTCACTAGAGCTCAAGTGATTATAACTTTTTCATCTTTTGCTTGCTGCATGTATATCTTCATGTCTTGAAGCTTACTCTTGATTGTCATTTATAAAGCAAAAAATGATTAGAAGTGACTTTTTAAATTTGTCCCCAAGGGGCGTGGTGTGATGGCAAAGGGCTTGAGATCTGCACAGCAGGTCTCGAGTTCGAGTCAGGGCGTGCACTTTTTGTAAGAGCCTGGGACAGCCGGGGTTTTACTCGCTCACCTGGACCCACAAAGTGCGCTTTCCGGGAGGTGGGGTTTCCTCGAATCCCAAAAAAAAAAAAGTTATCCATGCTTGGGCATTCCTTGTTTCTGAACGCAACTAGTTGTCTTTTCCATGAATCCTTCTGTACTATATCCAAAGCAATATTTCTATGAAAAATACAGGCGATGGTATCAATCATCCTTTGACTGTTTTAATTGATTTCTTTATAAGCAAGTTGAAGTGTCATTGGTTTAATGAAACCTTCTAGTCTGAGCATATGTTTTCCTGTGTGGAATCAGATAATGTGGACCCTGCTGTGCCACTTGAAAAGATTCTTGGCTGCGTGATGTCTTGCATCCACGTGGCACATTTAAATGATATTTTTGAACAGAAAAGGAACTTGATGGACCTGCTCTTGATCTCTCTCTCGCCTGGGTTTCAGTGGACAGGTATTAATTTTACAAATTTCTCTGATATCAGTGTTGCGAAACCGTACTTCTAACTCTTGAACTGTTCTGGGCAGTCAAATTGTCGGCATTTTCATTAATTAAAGAACTTTGCTCGAGGCTACAGAGCATCCTGGTGGAGGCTTCCAAGGGAGCCTCTCAGCATGATAGCGCAACTTCTTTTGTTCAGGAGGTATTAGAGTTAATCTTTAATCTTGTATTTAGCTGAATCTACTTCGACTAATTATTCTGTTTGTGTACAGCTGTTCTATTCTGTATCACCAAAGATAGTTGAATGTATAAGCACAATAAAGATTGCTCAGGTATGTCATCCATTCTGGAAAATTCTTAAGGATAGTTATGCCTCAAGTGCTGAGGCCTCTTTGTCCCCTTTCTTGTTTATGGCTCTTAAGGAAACATAAACAGAAAGAGGTAGGTGGGTTGAATTCAAATAGCAAACAGGACTATTGTGGCTTTGAGAGTTTAAAAATAAAAAATCACATGCAAAGTATAAAAGCTTCATCAAATGATTTAATAATTTATTCTGCTATCAACTGCTGCCAGAGAAGTCTTAATGCAATAGCTGTGTATCTTGGAATTGTATATATTGTTCTTCAATTGTCCATTCGATGCACCTTCAATTCTACTTTGTGTAATTTGAAGTAAAATAAAAATGCTCGTATGAAGTTGAAGGACCTGGGGAGAGAATGCCTTCTGTTGCAATAGTTAGCTACAATGTCTCTAGCATCGCCACACATGCATTAAACATTGTTTAATGGGCTAGTAATTTGCCGCAATTTTGTCATCTCAAAATGACAATTGAAGACAAAATGTTCGAGGGTGTAGACAGAATAAAAGTTCCAAACCCACTGTATCTCTAATCTCCTTGCTAAAGGATTTCTCCAACAAGTTCTACTTGTTTACGGTTTGGTTTTTGTGGGTTTGAAACTATGTTTGGCTTGAAAAAACATTAAATTAATGTTTTTTTTAGTGTCACCTGATGATTTTGATGTGTTGATGTCAAAAATAAAAAAAAAATGTAGAGAAATTATTTTAATATATTTTTGAGCAAAAAGTACTTTTGAAAAACACCATGCACCACAATACCAAACACATACGTCATAATAACCTTTCTCTTCCATTTTTTTTCCAATGTGTTTTATTTAATTGTTTACTGATTGCCCGTTTCTGAAATTTAGGTTCACATAAGTGCTTCAGAGTGCCTTCTGGAGGTCACAGGTCTTGCATCAGTGCGCTGGACAGATGTAGGGTTTAAGGAAGAGCTTCTTCATCAGTATGAAGTGGAGAAGAATGAGGAGGCAAAATCATATTTGAAAAA
>Ga0325401_1005299_pt1 | contig 12318 bp, 10 predicted proteins | sample PopdelMetagenome_FD_205666 | JGI IMG/M metagenome (GOLD analysis project Ga0325401, IMG submission 205666) | Populus deltoides microbial communities from Bellville, Georgia, United States - Xylem-PdKOR-R2 | ecosystem: Host-associated > Plants > Phyllosphere > Stem > Wood/Secondary xylem | place...
GCTCCAATACGAATAGTTCTTCCCATCCAACCTCACACTCACAGACTGAAGCGAATCATCTCGTTCAGTAGCCATAATCAACAATCACAGAGAACCAGAATGCAAAAGCAGCGGAAAACAAAATACCGAATTGCAGAAACTGAACAGAGATTGCAGAAACTAAACAAATAACTTCTCAAAATTATACGATTACTCCAAAACACAGAACAAATTTGCAGAAACTGAACGCAAATACCAAATTGCAGAAGCTGAAAGGAAGATGAAATACCAAAATAATTGCAGAAACTGACGAAATATCAAATTTTGCAGAAGCGGAAGACAAAATCTCGGTCCAAAAAATTTTCGGGAAGTTGTGTTCGGGATTAAGCCTCGTTCCATAAAACCAGCTCTGATACCATGTTAAAGCAATTGAGATCAAATACAAAAAGGAGGCTACGATTCTGAATAATCTGTTTATTATGAATGCTTTGGGTTAACCTAAATACAAATAAAGTATATATAGGTCAAACTGAAAGTACTATTTTACCCTTAATAAATAAGACTACATAAATATTATTTAACAGGCATATATTTAACATGGGCAAGAAGAAATATGCATAAAATGTGCTTGAAGTAAATGCATAATAAGCAAGACATTTTCCTAACTTCATTGCACAGGATATATGATCTACACGCTGAAAATAATGTACACTTCAAAGGTTTGAGCTTGAAGCCAAGGCCTGGTGTCTGCAAACCACATTGTTTCTTTCCTTTCCTTTTGTTTTTTGATAGTTGCCAGGCACCAAAATGTTTTAATTAGTGTTGAAAATGTAAGTGGATCCAATTTTATTGTCTAGAAACAGCAACCTTGTCTGGCCACGAATTCAAACCCATTAATGTCGGGTGCTCGAACATGCCCACAAACACACTAAGGTAGTATAGGCATTAAAAATGGCATGTTCGATGATTATGAGGAAGGATTTGGACTAATTAACAGCAGTAAATCTAAGTAAATTGTATAGAGTAATTAATTTTATTTACAATTACCAATTTAGGTAACGAAGCATGGAGGAGCACTAAGGTGATGGACTCTAATAAATTATAGTGACCAAAGTTAGGCAATGGATTTGTTGGGCTTCAATTTTCCTGCTGTCTATTAACTCTCATTTTCCGTGCCTTCCAAGGCTTGTTGGTTTTGGGGTAGCCATCATTTAAGGTTTCTGCCTCCTTCGAAAATGAGCCTATGGACGGAGAGAAAACATACTGTCATTCTTGAATATTAATAAATATCCAGCTTGATTTTGCCGACCATGCTGTATGCCAGGCATCAATATCTTATAACACGTTTTTGGCAGATTAATACCCCATTTATTTTTATGTTGTGTTTTTAAAAAAAAATTAAAATGTTTTTATTTTTTACTTTAAATTAAAAAATATATATGTTTTTTAATGGTTTTAATATACTGTTATTAAAATAAATCTTAAAAAATAAAAAAAATTACTTTAATAAATTTTTAAATAAAAAATATTTTAAAAAACAAGTATTCCAAAAATCACATATTCACCGACGTTTTCAGTGAAGGATAAGATTTCAGTCGTTTGAGCAATGAAAAGCATGCCCCTAATTAATTGCATATAAGTTCAAGTACTGAAATTAGGTAACCAGGCTCCAGCAGTCATAGATGTTGAAACCATAGAGGTGCGTGCCCCGTTGAAGTCCCTCGTGTATTGTATGCCAGCAAGTTTTTAAGTGATGTGTGGACTTTTTATCAGTATAGTGTTTTGAACAAAAGGGTAAGTTCAGTAGGTAAGAAGATTTTGGTATTCCCTTCTTAATTTCACGTGAATCAACAAGAATAAACTGAAGCAGGTCCATGATTTTGGTATTGTTTGGAGAGAAGCGAGGGAATAAACTATTGTAGGATAGGTGCTCTTGATCACAGCTTAAAAACTCGGCTTAGCTCCTATGGTCGATCAGATAACCCGTCGCCTTAAAATCTAATCCAAATCAAATTTTTTAACAAGCTTATTAGATGAATCTCAAATGATTTAGTGGTTAACACGGCTTGATTAACCCGGTTAAACTCAAATGAGACCTAACTAGATTAATTTTAATTTTAATTTTTAATTTTTTATCCAAAATAATAAGAAATATATTATTAGGTATTTCTAGAGTATGAATACTTCATACGTTTCATGTTCGGTCTATTACTTCCTGAGCAAGGGAGTGATACTCTTGAAAAACTAAAAAGAAAAAAGGTCTTTATGAATGCCAGACTCTTTGATTAAATAATTTGTTTGGGAGTGTAGTTCTGGTTGTTTTTTAAAGTGATTTTCGTGCTGAAATGCATCAAAATGATATTTTTTTTATTTTTTAAATTATTTTTGAAATCAGTGCATCAAAACGATCCAAAACATAAAAAATTAATTTTTAATAAAAAATATTTAATTTTTTTGAAAACATGTGTTGGCCCGCATTTCCAAACGCTCGACCACTTACTATGCAAGTAAAGCAAATTGGCATAGTCCGAAAATGAAAAAGGAAATTGGCCTGTAATGCTAGGGGTGATTATTTTCGGTTTTGTTCAGTTTTTATCCAAAAAATAACCAAACCGAAAAAAAAGACCCAAAACTGAACCAAAACCGGCCCAAACCGACCAGTTTCGGTTCAGTTTTTTATCCAAAAAAGGGGAAAAACCTATATGCATTTTTTGGGCTTTATAATGGGCTTTTAATGGATATTTGATGGGCTTGCAATTAATGTTGATATTGTCTCATTTTCTTTGAAGATTCCAAATATATTTAATTTTTTTACCCCTAAACATTCAATTGTATTAAATTATTATTGTCACTCTTATGTTTATTAAGTTTTTTGGCCACTAAATACTCATTTATATGAAATTATTAATGTCAATCTTGTGTTCAATATATTTTTTACCTTCCTGATATTTTTCTGCTTCTGAAAAGTTTAAATAACACACATTCACAATCACACACCAATAAGTTAAAATCCAAATTACAAATCATTGCCTTCAAAGGGCTTAACGAAAAAACAACAAATAACATTATCATAAAATACTCCAAGCAAAAAAAAAATCTTCATGTGCACATCGTCTCAATAAAAAAGCACTTCAAGAGCATTGCACTTTGATTTCTAAAATTCATAATCTAGAATTATATCATGATACATTAAATCAGAAGATATAAAAATAAAAAATAGTATTTATACCATACGTTTTCAATAAATGCATCACAATTTGTGAACTAATTATCATTCGTTGCTTAATGCAACTTTCCACCAAATTCTACAAAATAAAAAATTAAACATGTTAGAATAAAAATGTGTTAATTAATAAATCATAAAATAAAAGGTGTAAGTTTTTAAGAAACATTACCTGATTCAAGGTTTTCGTAGGTTTCAAAATCATTCATCAAGGTTGTATTATCAGTTGGAATTGGACTATGATGCAACCAATTTTGACAACAAATAAGTGCTTGAACTGTTGCTCGAGATAGAGAGCTTCGAAATTGATCGAGTGTATAACCGCCTGTGCTAAAGGTTGATTCGGAAGCCACTATAGAGATATAGGAATAGCAACTTTTGAAAGTATCTTATATTTTGAAGCATTAATCTTCCACCAACCTAAAATATCTAATTTATCATTATTAGGATCCTCACAACCATCAACAAAATACCTCTCAACCTCATTTCTATTTTCCACACTATCTTTCTCCTGTAAATACCTTTTGAATCAAGCTAAAGTGTTAACATCTACCTCCATGTCATCAATGGCATTATTAACATCTTGTTTATGCCTATTATCATCCACCACTTCATCGGCTTTCAAATAAAACTCATACAAGCTCGCCAAATTATCTTTTACTTTTTTTGTTAGCAATTGTGCTTTGTCATAATCATACAACTCACCAAAATAAAATTTCACATATTTCAACTTAAGACGTGGATCCAAAACATTAGCCACATACAATAAAAAATTTTGATTTGCTTCACAACCCCAATACTTCTCAAACTTACTCATCATGTTCATCACCATTCCACTCAAAAGATTATCTCTACTTTTACACAATTGCAACAAGTTTTTATGCATGTAAATCAATTCATTGAAGAAAGAATTTGATGTGACATGCAATGCCCCAGAAAATTTCAATGTAACATGTAAAAGATCTTTAAAAACTTCAGCAAAGTTTTAGCATTTTCCTAATCCTCCAAACCAGGTGGCCCTATGTTTTTTTTATTCCCCTTTGAATCAACCTCCAAAAAGTAACTCATATACCTAGGTTCACTTTGACCTAACCTCACAAACACCTTTTCAAACTTTTCAGCAGCTTCTAACATAAGATAAGTTGAATTCCATCGAGTTGCAACATTCAAACAGAATGATTTCTTACACTCTATATGCAACTTTTCTGCACACTTCTTAAATGCAAGTAGCCTAGAAGGTGAAGATCTCATAAACCTAATTGCATTTCAAATCTTAACAACCAAAACATTAATCTCTTTCAAACCATCACACACAATGAGGTTTATAATGTGTGCACAACATCTAACATGCAAATGTTCATGTGACAATATATTAATTGGTCAATCTTTCATCACATTATTTAAATATGAAATAGTAACACTATTAGAGCTTGCATTGTCTACTGTAACAATTAAAAGTTTATCAATCCTCCAATCTAACAAACAATTCTCAATAACTTGACCAATTGTCTCACCCATATGATTCGAAACTTGACAAAAATTCAGAATTCTTTTATACAAATTCCACTCATTATCAATCCAATGAGTCGTTAAGGACATGTAGTTAATGTTTTGGATTGATGTCCATGTATCTATTGTTAAGCATAATCGTTGACCTTAAGAGCTCTCTTTAATCTTTCCTTCTCTTCAACATAAAGTTTCAAACAATCTCTCATAACAGTGAAACGAGAAGGAATGTCAAATCTAGGCTGCAAGGTCCTAGAAAATAATTTAAATCCCTTACCCTCCACAAAATGGCAACTCATCAATTATAACCATTTTCACTAGTGCTTTTCTGCATTCATCATAAACATAACCTATTGCCTTAAGAGTTCCCACACTTCGATCTCTTGATTCACCCCTTGTTTTATTAGGTTCTAATACCAAAAAATTTTGCTTCTTATCAATCACAAAAGAAAACTTTTTGCATACTTTTAAACGACTCCACATATTACTTGTCCCATTAATAATAGTATGACATGCATAATCCTTTCCATAATAATTACATTCAGCTCTAGGGGTTGTAGGATCACCATCAAGTTTTGTAAAATGATCCCAAATTTATGATTTTTTTTTTATCATCAACATTTCTTTTCCTTGATGCAAGGACTTGAAGTTGTTTACCTGTATTATCCGTGGCGGATCCTGCAGTAGTTGATGTTGGGTTAGTGTTTGAAACCGGGGCATTGGTTGATGTTGGGGTAGTGCCAGTGGATGAATCATTTTGATTTTGAAGGTTTTCCGTCTGTAATTACCAAATGCAAACATGTTCATTATCACTTGCATAAATGAGCTGGGAGGAATTCCACTAAAAATTAATTGGAATAGATTTCTTCTGATCCTATAATGAAGTGATGAACTAAAATCCCTTCTCCTTTCATAAACAAAATATTCATGGTTATTTGATGAATTATTTAGTTGTTTATATTTCCAATAATTATACTATGTATGGATATTTTTTTGCTCTAAACAGAATCCAAGCTGCAAATCTCAAAGAGTTATTCATAATGAATGGATATAGATTAAGCACAATTCTTTTCCGCACTTAATAAACATAAAGATTAAAATCATGTTTAAAAATTAAAATGAAACAAATATTTGAAAAAGTAAAGAGAATTAAGTATAATGATAGTGATATCATAAAACAAACGAAGAAGTCAATAACATCTTCCAAATACCTCTTGGCCTTGACTAGAGGCAACTTCCTTCTAGTAAAAGCTGTCTCTCTTCATCTCTTGTATTCTGCAATCTATATGACATTAAAAAGGATGCACATGTTAAAACAAGCTTAGAAAATCCATCAATGGAGGAAACAAAATACATGTTATGACTAACTAGTTTTCATAAAACAAAATAGAATAAGTGCTGAAAAGAATGACAGAAGAAGCCATCAAAACAAAATACAACACAGAATGACAAAACAAAATCGAATCAACAAAACCCATCAAAACAAAACTAGTTAGGCCATACAAAACAAAACCTATCAAAATAGCAACAGAATCAACACAGCAATGGAATCAACCAACACAGTAACAGAATCAACATAGGCTAATTAATTAACAAAATAGCACAAGAGGCAGAGATTGATCAAGTAGTTTAAAGACATTACAGGCTTATTAAACTGGACATGTAAGATTCTGAAATTGGCAACAGCAAACCCCACCACAAAAAAGAATTTGGGCAAACATGACTCAAATGATACACGCAACCGAACTAAGAAAACCACTCGACATCAAATTTCAGAAACACCTTGTAAAACTAGTACAAGACAACAAAATAAAAAATATCAGCCATAACAACACAACAGTAGCAAACAAATCATCAAATCACAATAATCATAATCCTAAACTGCTAAATTTCTTCTATTCAAACAAAGAAAAAAATTTTCGCTCTAATCACCCAAATAGCTCTAATTTAAACCTAAACCAAAATTCATCACCCAACAAAATTGATTAAAAATAACAATAAACCTAGATATATTAAAAATAACAATAAGCTTAACCAAATTACGAGCAGCCATTAGTTAATTAATTAATTAATTAGAAAAGAGAAAAAAATTAAAACTCACTGATTCGATTTCGAAGTAGTGGAGACTAAGGAAACGTCGATCTGTTTTTGAGAGGCTTGACTGGTTTCAAACGATGGAAACACAAACTGTTTTGGTCCAATAAAGACTGAGGAAACGTCGATTTGTGTTTCTGTTTTCTAAGTCTAAGGAGAGTGAAGAGTGAAGAATGGAGAGTGGAGAGGGGGCGGGTGGCGGGTGCTCTAGTACAGGGGCGGCCTTGGGAGAGAGGGAGAGGCGAGACTCGAGAGAAGAGAGGGGCGCGGCGTGGCAACATTTTCTATTTATACTAGGGACCTTTTTTTTAACTGGTTCAGTCTGGTCCGGTTAACCCGGTTTCTGTACTACAAAATCGAACCGAACCGGGGTTTTTTCTACATAATCTAATCGGTTTTTTTTCGGTTCGATTTTTTCAGTTAATTATTTTTTGGTTTTATCAGTTTACTCGGTTTATCGGGTTTTTTTAACGCCCCTATGTAATGCCTATTGAAGGGATTGCATACAAAGAGTCTAGACAACAATTCTGGAATACTATGAGAACGAACGAATACTCTCTCTCTCTCTTAATTGAAAAAATGAAATGATTTTTTTAATGTAAAAAATAATTTAACAATTTAGAATCAAAAAACTTATGGATGATTCTTCAATTTATTATCAACACGCATGGGAATTTTTTGATAAAAATATATAAATTAATTTTTCTTTTCTTTTGATATTTTCTAGGTTTTTTTATAATAAAAATTACAAAACTACTAGATTACAATGAAAACAACAAGTATAGTATTACAAGCCTACTGATTATTGCTTAGAAATTTTTAAGTTACAAGTTAATTATAAGATATCTTATTATCGTTAATGGAATTACAAGTCTACTACATTTATTTTTTTGAAAATTCCAAAAATTTATTTCAATTGTATAACGATTGTTATTATTGATTTTTGATGAGTTTTTTTTTCCAGCCTGGAAAATATTATAAGAATTTATCATGATTTGTAAATCAAATTTTAACCAAGAAAAAAACAATATCTCGATTATTTTTCTATGACTATATGAAAAAATAAAAGAATAAATAATTCAAGAAAAAAATAAAAAATAACAAAAATATATTTTATTCTCATTGAATCTTCATGTACAATTTGTTTTTTAAAAATTCATACATGTTACTTTCATACATAATTATTTAAAAAATTACAAATATCACTATAAAAAATTCTAATTTTATTTAAAAAAATATGACATGATTGAATATTTCTTGAAACATCGAGATTTATTTTAAAACATAAAAAGAAATTTAACCAAAAAAAAACAGAGAGATAAGGGCTCAGAAAATAGCCCAAATATGTATGGACATGAAAGGAGTAAGCTCAGGCATAAGCATTATAGCTTTCAAAAACCAAGCCGAGGAGTAACTAGGCCTTCAAGCCAAGGCTAGAACCCCTAAACTTTTTTTTAAAAAAAAACAGCCTAGGCATGCCTAGGCCTTCGAGTCCAAACTATTCCCCTTCTTTTTTAAAAGGAAATGAATGACAAGTCATCCAAATGAACAAATGATATTTCTCATGCTGTAATGGTTTCCTGCCACCTTTGGTGACAAAAAAATTAGGTTGCTAATTCTTCAGATCCTAAAAATCCTAATCTCAACCTTTTTCGACTTAAAAATATGAAGAAAAAAAAAAATACTAAAAACCTCTAAAATACTATTCTCAATTAAAAATTACTGGATTTCTTAAAACACATATACATAATAAAAATTATAATTTTAAAATGTTTTAAAATTATAAGGATCCCTACTTGATTTTTCGAGGTCTAAAATTATAATTTATTGTATAGATTATATTTATAGTTCTAAATTTATAGATCTTATTTACAATCAAGTCATACTTGATTAATCATTCTAATTTAATTTCTTACTCATGATTCTTAATGTTCATGATCCAATAGGTTTTCAAATATGTTATCCCAAATGTAAATCATTATACTAAATAAAATAGGATTAAAAAATTTAATTTATTAATTTATATTTTAAGATCAAGTTTATTGTCTAACAACGTATCATGATCCCTTAAATATTAGAAAAATCATTTATGGTTTGTCTTAACCTTCCAATGACAACTTTCTCGGTGTAATTATTATACTTTCGTCAAGAATATTTCAATTCATATATTTAAAAATTAAGTGTGTTTGTTTTGTCAAATCATGTTTCTTCTTAATATTATAGTCATTGATTATTTGAAAAAGATTTAAAACTCTTTTCAAATTTAATTTCATCTTGCACAAGGATTTCACAATAAATATTATTTAAGAACATGTAAAATAATTTTTTTTAGTTCACTTAAGGTGATAAATCCTCTTTATCACTCAAATAACTTCATATAGTTCATTTATACTCAAAATTTTTCTATTTGTTACCTTTGATTAAGGCAACATGCAGTTAGGGTCAAAACACAGCATTCCTTATATAAGATAACATAATAATATTAAGTCTAAAGATCATTTATACAAGTATCAAGTGAGCCTTGATAGAAAATCTCATGCAAGTCAGTTCAATATAGATATTGTCTTATAAACACCTATATATTATTTTTAAGTATCACTTATACTCTAATTTATGAGAACAATTGTTTTCTTTCATAGAAAAAAGAATACAATATAAATTTTATAACTAACATTTAAATATCTAATCTTAATAGAGTATCGATCAAGAATATTTAAAATAATACTTTGATACAAAATAAATATCATAATTATAATTAACAAATTATTTCACAGATTTTGATTATTGTTTTGTTTTGTCACTCTCCACCAACAAAAAATTAAACACAAATCGAGCAAGATCTTTCTAATTATATAAATTTCTGGTTTTGTTAGAATGAGTTATTTTCTTTAATAAAGTCATTTTCTATTATTGAAACTTTGAATTTCGGTCATGCCCTTTTTCTTTTACCATTCATCATCGAGCAATCTTTGAATGCAATGTATTTTGTAGAGAAGGTTTTAGGTGTGGAAATAAAGAGAGAAAAAGATGATTCATTTACCCGGGATGGGGTGGCTGAGGCTCTGAAACTCACCACTGCAGTTTTTGGAAACTAGAAGTTGCATCAGGAGTTCTTTATTGGTAAATTTCTTTATTTTCTCGAGAAGAAGGAATGAGATGTTTGAGAGAGACAATGTCACATCTCGCATGGCAGATTTGATCATCACCAATAATGCTGGAAATTTTATTCAGGTGCAGTCATATTCTCAAGTGTTAAAATAGAAATAAGAATTTTTTTATATATAAAAAAAACCCAAACTATCACACTAACTATTATAATTGAAATTATACAGCATTTAGTTGCCTTTATAATGAATTCATGGATTCTTGCGCACTATATTAATTTGGTGGGTTAATTAATAATTAATTGTTTATCAGACCTTGGGTTTGGTAGCGGGATTTGGGTTGCAAGAAAAAAGTATGGGAGTGAATCCTTGTTTTTTTTAAGGTCAAATTAAATGTGACATTCACTTACATTTGATATTAAAATTATATTGAATTTTGTAATTTAATATTGAATATTAACATGTTTTAAACAATTAAATTAAAGATAAATAAGAGATTATTTTCAAAAAAAATTTTGGATAAAATTTTTTTTTAATCCAAAATAGCTTTGTAAATTGGACAATGGGTTTGTGGACTTATGAGTTTGGGATTGATTTTGGTTAATGAAAAATATTTTTATTTTGTTTGATCAATAATTTTTTTAGTCCATAAAATGTTTTGGCACATCAACCAGTTCATTAATTATGTGATAAAAATAAATATGATTATAAATAATTCATGAACTATAAACATTTATAAATATTATAAAAACAAGAATAAGTTGTAAAAATCCTACGAGGCTTATTGAAATTAGTTCTTTTATGCTAAGTGAACAGCAATAAATCTTTAAAAATAAATAATTTATCCTCGACAACAACAAGAATCTCAACTTGGTTATATTATAAAAATTTTAATAAGTAAGCACCCTAAATTAATTCATAATTAAGTATAAACTTTTTATTTGTTTAGTATGCATATTAAGATTGTGTTTTAATCTTTTATGTAATATTTGTCAAGTAAGAATGTTAGCCTTTATATCATTGCAATTTTACTATGTTATTATTATATTGCATGATTATAAATTAAATAAATATGTGCACTAGTTTACTGATCATTTTTATGATTATTGGACAGTAAAGAGTTTGAAACCATAGATGGAAAGGTGTAATTATGTGCAAACCTTGAAAGGCTCAGTATAATTTTTCTTTTTAAAAATTTATATGATGATATACTATACTTTTCAAATTAGATTAGAGGTTTTTAATAATAATGTTAGAGGATTTCAATGGTAATGTCATGAGTTACTTTATGAATGATTAAATATGAAACTAATATCCATAATTAAAAAAAAAGATTCCCCTTGGATATTTGATGAAAATAAATTGCTTAATTTTTTTAAAAGTTGTTATACAAATTTATTAAATTAATTATTCTATATTTTCATAAAGAGTAGCATAAAAATTACATATTTTTTTTTATTTCAATTTGTTTTTCAAGTCATGACAAGTTTTTATTAAAAAACCATGTTAATAATATAAAATATATGTTTTTATACATAAAAAGAGATACATAAACAAAGTAGCTTTTAGATAGAGAAACTTCTTGAAGTGATTCATAGAAAAAATGATGGTTTGCTTGATGCAATTGTGTCTTGGTAATTTCTTAAATATATATATATATATATATATATATATATATATATATATATATATATATATATATATCTTTTCATATCAGAGACATATTGTTTTTAACTTTGTTATAAAAATAATTTATCATTCTCAGTATTATAATGATTTTTTTATATATATAAGTTAAATAAATTAGTCTATGCTCAAGTACCCTTTTTTTTCAAAATAATTTTTTTTTTATTTACTGAAATAGATACTCATTGTAAGCTAGTCATGTGCTAAACTTGTAGACAACAATTGTACTCATGGTTCTTTCTCACGTGGCGAAAAGAATTACTTTAGAAATATGTATATGAAGGAAAGAAATACAAAGAAATCATATGACAAATTAATAAATGCAATAACAAGAAGAATGATGATAAGAGAATATTAATGGAAGAGAAAGAAAAATTTATAAAATATTTACAGAACTATAATAGAAGAAAGACTTTAAATAATAGAACTGTGTGATTAAAAGCACGTGTTGGTATAGGGTTGGAGGTTATGAGATTGGAATTAAAGATGATAATTTTACCCGAATCTAATAGATATTAATTTTAATTTATCCGAACATGTATGATTTTTTTTTTATTCAGAGTTCAGGTCAGATTTAAATAATACCCGAAGTGAAAAAGTTAGATTCAGTAAGGATAAAAGCTTTAAAATTACATTTGTAATTTATCCACTTACCGTCTCCAACCGACTAGAGAGTCTCCCAATCACACCTCCCTTCTCTTGCTCTCTTCTCCAATCTCTAACTAG
>Ga0325401_1005300_pt1 | contig 12318 bp, 6 predicted proteins | sample PopdelMetagenome_FD_205666 | JGI IMG/M metagenome (GOLD analysis project Ga0325401, IMG submission 205666) | Populus deltoides microbial communities from Bellville, Georgia, United States - Xylem-PdKOR-R2 | ecosystem: Host-associated > Plants > Phyllosphere > Stem > Wood/Secondary xylem | place...
CTACATGCCATGGAAATCATTTTCTTGAGAAATGAAGAATGGAGATGGTGTTTTGTGGAGGGAAGATGTATTTCGAAGCCAAGTGAAAATGGCATATAACAAACAAGAAGAACTATATGATATTTTCTGCTCGGAAGCAACCAGCCGCTGTGTGTGTGTGTGTACAGTGTGTATTTGGTTTAACAAGCTGTATTCACAAATCTATTTAAGCTTTAATCAATATTAAAATTCTATTTTCAAATTTAATATATTGGAAAAAATTGCTGTGATTTGATCCTTCGATCTAGAATTACTAGTATGACTGCGCATACGGGTGGAAGGAAATTATTTTAAATGTAAAAAAAAATATTCATATCTCGGATAATTTTTTAGTAATGTTATTAGATTTAAAAATATAATTATTTTGAAAAACATTTATCAAGATAAATTTGTTTTATTAATGTATTTTTTTTATCTTACCAAATGTAAAGTTTATTTTAACTTGTATCAGTGATTCTGTTAAGAAAATATTTCATAATTATTAAAGCTGGTTAAATAAAAATATCAAAATAGTATATCCATAATTATATGTGATTGAAAGTTTAAAAGATCATAAATATAATAAAATTAGGTTCAAAATTTATTTAAAAATTTTAAGATAAAAAAACTATTTTAATCAAATTTTCATCAATAATTTGTTGTTAGTATAATTATTTTCATGTAAGATACATAATATTTGAAAAAATAAAAATTTATAATATTATTTAAGCACCATATTAAAACTAACTGAATATGATAAAAAAAAATTGTGATTGCCAAAAAAAAACCAAAGAAAAAAAAAGGGAGGAAAATGAAAAAAAAAGAGAGAGAAAAGACAAAAAAACAACTTTAGTTTTTTACCGATCAATTCATTTTTAACCAATTTTTCACCTGAAAACATTTTAGAAACATCGAACAAACCTCAATAAATCCATTTATGCTCTTAAAGTAGTAAAAACTTGATTGAAAAAAAAATCAAACTAACACCAAAATTGTTTTCAAGCCTAAATCTATTACTTTCAATAAGATGAGTACCAAAAACCACCATTATCATATACTTGTTATTGAACAATTTGATACCAAACTTAACCATTTAGGTTGGTGGAATATGACAATTCAATACTTTCTCTCTCCATTATCATTAACTCTTGTTTTCATCCGGTGACTGAAAATGAATAAAAATAAACTTTAAAGCCAAAATGAAAATTACAAAAATTTAGGATTAGGCATATGTTATCTCCATATCTTATATTTCAATCATTTTCCTTTTAATTTCATAGATCTATCATAATCTTAAAGCTAATTTCATCAAATTAGGCTAGAAAGATACTAAATTGAATAATAAAAAAAAAAATCAAGAGCTTCATTGTTCATGTTTTATATGAACAATGAAGCTCCATATCAAACCCTAAATGTTTTGTTTATTTAGGTAATCAACAAAAATAATTGAGGTGTCTTGGTTCTATAAAAGACAAAGAAATAATATCATGTTAATTTAATATATTAAAAATAAATTGATAAATTGATTATAAACAAAGTTGAAGGTCGCCCTGAAGCCTTTTTTATCTTTTTATAAATAAATCCTATATGGTTATCCATTTATTTTTTCAAAAAATAAAAGAAGATGAGAGAATCTAACTACAATAGAGATGGTCGAACAACCAGAGAAAATGGTTTTTTGATCGAAAAATCTATTTTTTCAACCATTATTTACCTAAAAACACCTTAAAAACCTAAATAAACCTATTTATGCATCAAGTAACCTAAAAATAGGTTGAAAACAAAACTCAACATGAATTAATAAAACTTCTCTAGCCTAGATCTACCATTTCATGCAAGGTGCAGGTCAAAGAACACCATAATAAAACTTCTCTTGATGAATGGAACCCTATATCACCTTGATCAACTCTTTTTGTAGTCAAAATCAGTGTCAACCAACTATTTTCTCTCTCCTTTTTATTTTCAGGCGAGTTTATCTCTCCTCTCTCTAATTCATAAACTAAAAACTAAAGAAAATAGACTTTTGGAACAAAATGAAAATTATCGTTAGTATAGGGTTAGCTATAAAAACATATCATGTTTTTACATTTTAGTTCCTTATCTCTAAATATTGTATTTTCACCATAATTTCAAGCCTAATATCTTCTAATTAGGCTATAAAAAAGCTTGATTGAAAAGAAAAAAAAAATCAGCCAATGTGAGGTGTTAGATTCATTGTTCATATGAAAAATGAATCTAGCACCTCACTTCTTTTTAGTTTTTAGTATTAGCTATTTGACTCATACTTCGCTACAGGTCAAATAATTTATTTTTCAACACAAGAAATTAATATGCAGGCTTTTCCAATGCATTTTTGGACAAAAACAATTCTCAATCATATATCGAAATATTTATGCATACATCTAATTAAATAAACCGAAAATTATTTGTGCTAATAAATGTAAAAAAAAGTCATTGACGATAACTAAAAATTAAATTAGAAAAATCAAGAGATATGTGTAGATAAGGATATTTGATCTCACAACATGGTTCATGTACCAAGTTATATTTAATAACTTTGTTTCTTGGAATAAATTCTTTATTTAATAAAATGATTATTCGTGCCAGTAAAACATAAAAAAGTCGTTAATGGTAAATAAAGACTAAACTGGAAAAATCAAGAGATGGATATTGTTTAAGATATTTGATCTCACAACACCGGTCATATATATAATTGTGTTTAATAATTTTGTTTCTAAGAATAAAATTTTTATTTAATCAAACGATGATAGAAATAGATATATGTATGAAAGATATTAACTAAAATCAAAGAAAAAAATATTAAGTACGGTTGCACATATTCAAAAAAAATATTATAATTTTTACTTGAAAACCAAGTTAAAAAATAAACGATATTTAACCATAGACTAAATTGGAAAGCTAAGAGATAGATGTTGTTGTAGACATCTAAGCTCAAAACACGGGTCATTGTATTTAATATTTTTGGAATCAATGTTTTATTCAATAAAATGATAATAGAAAAACATATTGGGAAGTGATTGAATAAAATTAAAGGGAAAACAATTAAGTAAGGCTACAAAGAAAGAATGCCCCCTAACCTACAAAAATAATGATGAAATTTCTTCCGTAAACTAAGTAAAAATCAAATCATATTCTATTCTATTCTATTAAAAAAATCATAAAAATTGTGAAAAAAAATATTAAGATTGAAAAAAAATAGCCACCAAAAGATGAAGTCAAAAAGGACCATAACAACAAATGACCAGAAGGTCGCTGAAAACTCAAGACAAGGTTTATTCTGCCAAAACAAACTTGATTTTTAATTTGTTTTTCCCCATATACACCTTAACAAACCTATCCATGACTTCAAACAAATTAAAAACCCGAAATCAACCCGAAAAAAAAACAAAAAACTTCATAAACTTAAATCTACTTGGCAATTTTAATGGCAAAGAGCACCTAGGCTACACTTTCATCATCGAATGAAATTCATTAACATTAAAATCAGTGTTAACAAAACTTTAAGGACTAAATTGTAAAAAAAAAATTCACTATGGAGTTGCTCTAGTTAAAAACCCACGCATTTTAGTTTCTTTCTAATAATGTGACATCACATCATGGTTGCAAGAGTGTGAATTTATGGTTTTGGTATATATTTGCAGTATGGTATAATTGGATGTGAGTTTTTGTTTATATATATCCTTACATTTCATTTATTTGGAGGAATTTTGTTATTTATCTTTTATTTTATGCTTGTATTTAGTTTCCTAGAACTTAGCTTCCATCCACATTTGTGACATTTTCTTTAAAAAATTGTCATGAACTCTAAAATTTTTATTTATGGAATTAATCTCTTTTTTTAGGTAATAGTTTAGAGAATATCATCATATATGCCTATATAATAATTATTAGTTGACGTGTAGCTATAAAAAAATATATGTTTAATTTTTTTTATAACTCCATAATATATTTAAAAAAAATTCATCTATTATTATTATTATTGTCGATTATATTTGTTCATCTTGGAAATTCATTAGCTATTAAATTTTTTACTTAATTATTCTATTATATTCTTGTTTATGCTCATTCAATTGTAATAAGATTTGTTTTGAAAACCAATAAATATTAAAAAAAAAAAAACATTAATGGGGCACAATCTATCATAGTATCATATGGTAAATTGGCTATAGCATATTAGAGTATTTAGGCATTGAAGTTATAATGATTCCCAAGCGAAAGTTAGAAGCAAAGATTTAGTGTGCTCTTCAATTTTTTTTCCCCCTAGGAAGTCGTACAATAATGATACAAGGGAATAACCATTTTTAGGTAAATTATAAGAACATTGGTACATATTATGATATTGTTCGAATTTTTTTTTTATGTATAAAGAAAATATTTAAATGTTGGTAATATTTTTTTAATTAAAAAATTTAAATAATAAGGGGTTGACTCGATCAACTTAACGGGTTTAAAAGCAACCCGGATGACATGTAAAAACATAGTTTTACTCAAAACAATTTCAAGACAAATTCAAAATGGTATTCCTTTTTAAAAATATATATTAAAATGACAACATATTGGATGATTCATGTTAATTTAGATTAACCTGTCGAATTCACAACCTGGATCATAAGATCATGATAGGAAATAAGTTAGGAAGCCTAATTTCAAATTAATCCAAAACTTGAGGAAAATTGTAAGAAAAAAAGAAAGCTATAGTGAAAAACCTACCCGTTTTTGTTTCTTTCTAATAATGTGACATCACATCATAGTAGGAAAAGTGTGAATTTGTGGTTTTGGTATATATTTGAGACATGGTATAATGGGATGTGAGTTTTAGTTATATACTAGATAGGTTACTCACCCATTACAGCGGGCTAGTTTTGAAAACGTGCACTGCTTTTAATTGTGGGATAATTGGGAGAAAAAAGCACTTTCTAAGCATATAGTTGGTAACATTAAAAGGTATGTGATTTGGCTTTCAAGCAACATACAAGTAACAAGCAAAAAAACTTGTTTAAACTGTTTCAAATCTCATATAAAAATCAAACTGTAAAATGTAAGGAGACATCAATCTAATATAGACATTGTTTGAGCAACTCAGTACAAAAAATGACATGATGAATAAAAGGAGTACTTAAGCCTAACTTTTGGGTGAGAGGTGAAGTCTCAACAACTATTAGTAAGTAAAGAGTAACAAATACTTGTGAACTCCTTGTTACTATAAGGATTTGAATAACTTAGTTAAGTATCAGCAACAACATTTTATGTATGCATCTATATGTCTGAATTTAATATATAAAATAAGTATGGTACATACCTCAACATCTCGTTTTACAAGGCACCAAAAAAAAAATAGAAAGCAACCCAATACCACCTAAAGGCAAACTTTCTTGGACAAGCATTGGTTAAATACTTTCCTCCATCGGAGTCTGAATATATATAACAAATGAAGGGGCATAAGATCAATGAATATTTCTGGAGTAATAATATCTCAAGAATTATTACTGATTAAATATACATGGTAAAGGAAAATTGAAATCAAGATGTTTTTCTAGAGTTGGGGATGAAATATAAAGATTCTGAGCAATTGTCCCCGTAATGAAAAGTTAAATTAATCATTAGCAGATCTCAAACAATTCAACAAAAGTGAAAAGGCATTATTTTCACTAAATTATTGGATCTAGACAATCTTGGTCTTTGGCTTATTCACTCTGTGTTATACTATCCAGATAAATAAACCTAAAGGAACATAAAGATTTTGAGTTTAGGGCAGGTATCATCAAAGTGGAATTACAAAACATACTATAAGATTAATTTAAGCAGCTTAAATTATTATTACTGCTAACGAAAAATGAAATTTATTTAAAGTTTTTTCAGGACAGAAGACAGCAAGTCTAGACATGTCTGAGTCTATAGCACAACAAGTATGACCAAGAGAGGAACAAATGAACCTTGAGGGGTAGTTCAACTTATCAGGCCTGGAGTTTGTTCCCTAATGGTCACAAGTTCAATTCCTATCAGGGCCACTAGAGGCTTACATGGTCGTTAACTTTAGGGCCCATGGAATTAGTCGAGGTGTACGCAAGCTGGCTCGGATACTCATGTTAATATTAATAAAAAAAGAGGTACAAATGTCATATCCTGTAAATAAAGAGTAATGAGTTTCCATCTCCCAACATCATTTTAATATTGAAATCTATACTCTCTACCCGCATGAAAATCTTGGCAAGATACATGTATGTAATCAATTCAAAACATAACAGAAAAGTTAAGTATACATGTAGTTAACACAAATAAACTGTTTGGAGGTGGAATGTCGTAGAAGGAAGCGATGCTTCATAACTATCCCAAAAAATAAACAAGTGTGTATGTAGCCTTTTCAAAAAGCTCAGACATTTGTTCATAGCTAGATACCTTGCAAATAACAACCGAAATATCATCACCAAGAACTAACTGGTACCAAACTGCTAAAACAGATAAAAGAAGGTTATTGCACATGGCATGTAAATTTCAAAGTGAGAAATAAGTAAAGTTATGCTTTCATGAACATAATACACTAATACGGTGGCTCATCCTTGATATGAAGCCAATTTAATTAGGTTCTTAATATGAAAAGTGGGCAACAATAATATCATAGAAGGGTGTAGTTGCACTAATGTAGCTAATACTAAAATGGTGAGAAAGTTGAACTTACACATTACCAAACATCCCGTACTTTATAAATTACAATGGTTGAATAATGGTGGTGAAGTGAAAGTGAATAAGAAGGTTTCTATTACTTTTTCTATTGGTAAATATTGTGATGAGGTGTTATATGATGTCGTGCCAATTCAAGCTAGTCACTTGTTGTTTAGTAAACAATGGCAATATGATGGGAGAGTTATTTATAATGGAGTGAAAAATAGGTATTTCTTTGAAATGAATAAAAGACCTATAACTCATATATCTTTGACACCTAAGTAAATATATGAGAAGCAACTGAAATTGAAGAAAGAAGATGGTTAAAAAGAAGAGTTTGTATATTAAGGGGACCTTCTTTGCTAAAAAAGTTCTTCTTGGTTTTGATAATAATGTTATTATTTGGCTTGGTACTGATTGGTTGACCTTAGAAGATGTTTTCCATGATATAGATTTTAGGTTGAATCTTTTTAAAGAAGGGGAGGATGGTATGGACCAAGTCAGCTCCAAATTTGACATTAAAATGTTTGTTGACAAATTTTGCTAGATCAAACATATCTATCAAACCTTATATTAGAACAAGCTGAATTTTACAAGGAGATACTAGACGCATGGAACTATAATTCAGTAACTTTTCAAGTTAAATGGAGTTTGGGAACATATTATTTTAAAGGGTCAAAATTATTAGAAAAATCTGGTCATATCTCTCAAACTAGATCTTTATGTACTGTTTGGGATATATTTGGAGCTATAGGTGGAACTTTGCTACGATTCAAGTTGTTCTGGAAACTAGACATCTCTAGCTTTCCAACCATATATAGTAGGCCTAATAATTCATCTAGACAAGAGATAATGACGTGTTTGAAGTCAAAACTGAAAATTTGTCAAGAATGTGCGAACATTAGAGATTCAAGCTACATGGAAGAATTTCAGCGTGAAAACTTTGTTTTTATTTATTTATTTTATTTTGAATAATTATTTTTAATTTTGGTTTGTTCTGGCCCATTAGATATTGTTTAAGGGTTTATTTCATTATTGGACTTATGTTAGTTGATTGCTAGTTTAAGCTCATTAGCTTGCAACCCAAAAGGGATTCATTAAGGTTAGTTAGATAAGACTATATTATATTTTTTTAGCTGCAAATTTCAATAGCAAGTTAAAGAATAAACATGATTTTTCCTTTTGTTTGTATGTGGCAAAACAATCTTTCTTTGCAGGGATAAAAATTATACATTGACTTATCAAAGATTAACTAGCTTCTTCGTGTTATTCGCATACTTAGGATTCTTAGATACAAGGTTAACTCTAGGTCCAAGTCTTTTTTCAATACATTTAGTTCTTATGTACAGGGTTATATCTAGGTCAAGGTTCTATCAAACCTCATTTTCAGCATTCTGAGTTGTTATCTACTTTTTTTGGGGTTGTTTTACCACGTGATCAAGAAGTTTGCATCACCTCTTAAACAACTTTCTTTTATAGGTAAGCCCAAAAACTAGGAGGCTGCAAAACCATGGTGGTTTTGAACAACATAAGTGGTTTATGGAAGAGTCTTCCTCATCCTCTCCTATAACCTCCCCAAAAAGGCTTATTTTGTCTTTTTGTGAGCTTGAACCTATCAAAAGAAGGCAAACATGAAGATTGCTCAAACATGAAATTTTCTTCTTCAATCATGGCTGACTAAGTATGTTACTTTGGTGAGATCATCATGACAAATAGGATATAAATGTGTCATAGGAATACATGAATCATGTAGAGGGGATATATATCTACCACCAGGAACAAACCTCATTTGATTTGGAGGTCTAGAACTCTGTATTCATTTTTAAGATTGGTCCCCAATTAGCTTACATCTATCAACATAGGGGAGGATGATTGGGGATAAGATGTTGTCAACATTATTGAAATAAATGGAATGTAAACGTTTGATGGGAGTAGTTGATCATTATAGATGAGATATTTCTTAGTTAATTAGAGTCTCTAAGGTCGTCAGGGATGCCACATTCATTCACCTGAAAATGGCATCTCGATCAGCTTGTGTCTGCTAAAGAAGATGATAAAAAAAGGATTGTACAACGTGTCATTCAGTTTATTCAATAAAAATAAGTGACATGTCGTCTGTTTAAACCCTAGAAATTATAGTTTTAATTCGGAATTTTGAAATTTTCATTTTGGTCCATGTCTTTCCAATTTCAGCATATATGCTAGAAAACTTGATTTTTGCAATTAACCTTTAGAACTTATCAATTTTTGCAATTACACCTCTGGAAACCTTAATTTAAATCATTTAATTTGAGCATCTTTTACAAATTAGTCTTTGGTTTCTAGATTATACAATTTGACCATTATCAACCATCAAACTTTCAATTTCTTTCAAATTGACCCCTTATTTGATTAATTTTAGTTCATGAACTCACGCGCCGTTTGCACTTTGGTCCTTGGTTATAAAATTCTTTAATTTGACCCTCAATGAACCTCCAATCTTTAAATTTCTTTCAATTGAACCCTTGAATGCACCAATTTGGCTCTTCAAAGTTTCAATTGAGTCCAATTTCATTATATTATTGCATATTAACCTGAATTAGGACTACAAACTTTATTTTTCAACGATTGGGTCCTTGATTGAACCAATAAAACTCATTACAAGTTTAATTAAGTCCTTAAACTTACTTAATTCTTCTAATTTTTTCCAAATTGACTTTCAAACTTAATTTTTCTCCAATTAAGTCCTTAAATAAATCAATTAACCCCTATTATAAGTAAGTCCTTAAAAATTAATTAATTCTTTTAATTTTGATCAAGTTTGGATTTCAGCCTCAATTTTCTTTCTATTAAGTCTTTCTTCATCCTATCTTATTAAAATATCCTAATTTGGCTATTCTTTTGGAATTTTGGTATGTTGCAGCTCAAAGGCTTATCTTCTTATGTCCCAAAAATATTTTTAGATTTTGAATTTCTTATTTTTTTATGTTTTAAATTAAAAGGAAACAATATGCATTTTTTTTTCATTAAGCAATTTTAGGGATCCAGAATTGGGTTATGACACATACAAAGTAAATTGAAATAATTTATGAAACTTAATTTTCAATCAACCCAATATTGAATGATGAAATTGAAAACAAATCACTTAGAAAATGACCCAAGTCAACCCGAGTTAACCTATCAAATTCACGACCTGAAATATGAGGCTATAATAATCCAATAAAAAGTAAATCAAAATAAAATATGAAGTTCAACTCTCAATCAACCCAATGTTAAAAGATAAAATTTTAAAAAAATCAATTAAAAAAGGACGCATCAAAATAACCCGAGTTAACCTGTCAAACCCATAATCCAAGTCATGATACTATGATAACCTCATAGAAATCAAATAAGAAAAAATGATTGGGATCAACCAGGATTACCTTACCAAACTCACGACTTGGGTCATAAAATTAGAATAACTACATATAAAATAAATCAATATAAATTATGAGGCTGAATTTCTAATCAACCCATTGTTGAAAAAAAAAACACAATCTAAAAAAAGAACACAATAAAACAATTTGTGTCAACCTAGGTTAACTTGTAAAACTCATGATTTGGGTCATGAGATCAGGATAATCTAATAAAAAATAAACACAAACAAATCAAGAAGTCTAATTACTAATCAACCTAATGTTGAAGGATGAAATTGAAAAAAAAAACTCAAGTCAATCGGATTAAGCTGTTAAATTCACGATATAGGTCATGAGACTAGGATAACCATATAGAAATTAAACTACAACAAATCATGAAGCTCGATCTCTAATGAAACCAAATGTCAAAGGATAAAAGTTTTTAAAAAAAAACAGATTTAAAAACCAGAGGCCAAAAAAAAAACTATTAAAATGAATAGTGTTTTGTGATGTGGAGCACTATAAAAACACCATATCTTTTAGTTTTTGTTAATAATAATAATTAATTGATGCAAAAGTACTAGATCATATTTAACTAGCTCTTTGACTTGTGCTTCATCGCGGGCCAATATTTGTTTTCAGCAAAAAAACAATATATATACAAGCTTTTCCAATGTGTTATTGACATAAAAATCCTAATCATAAATTAAAAAGCTTCTACATGCATTTAATTAAATAAATCAAGAATCATTTGTACCAAAATAAAAGAAAAACCAATAACGATAACAGACTAAACTAGAAAAAAATCGAGAGAATAATGTAAATTAAGATATTTGATTTCGCAACACATGTCATGTACTCGGTTGTATTTAATAACTTTTTTTATTAGAATTAAATTTTATTAAATCAAACAATAATAGAAATAGATGTACACACAAAAGCGATTGAAAAAAATCAAAAGGAAAAATATTATGCAAGGTTCCACGTATTTGAAAAAAGAATATTATCATTTTATGTGAGAACCAAGTAAAAACTAAACGATATTTAACCAAAAACTAAATTAAAAAGTTGAGAAATAGATATAAATGTCAATGTAGATATTTGATCTCGAAACACAAGCTAGAGAATCGATTGTTTTAATAACTTTATTTCTTAAAATCAATGTTATAAAATGATAATAAAAAAAAAAGACATGTAGAGAAAAGCAATTGAATAAAATTAAAGAAAAACATTTAAGTAAAGCTACATAGAAAGAATGCCTACTAATATCTAAATAAAAAAAAGTTGAAATCTTATCCATAAACCAATGAAAAATTAAATAATGTTCTATTAGAAAACAACATAGTTTCTTATATTAAAATTGAAAAGAAAATTTGCCAATAAAAATTCAATAACAAGCTAACATTGAAGGATGAAATTAAACAAAAAAAAAACAATAAACAAAAAAAAGGCCAAGGCTCATGCATCTAGGTTGGTTTTTTTTTTCTTGTCATTTAACCTTTATTTAAAAAAAAAAGCAAGTGAAGCCTAGTTTTGAGAGACCAAAGGTTTGTCGAAAATTCAAGCTGTGTTTTTTTGGCTAAGAGAAACTCAATTTTCAACCAAATTTTAACCCAATAAATCTAGAAAACACCCTACACACCTTGACAAACTCATTCTTGGCCTCAAATTACCCAAAATCCAAAAACAACCCGAAATAAATAAATAAATAAAAACTTCTCGGGCTCAAATCTATCAGTTCAACAATGAAAAAGACAAAGAACACATAGATGGAACTCTTCTTATTAAATGGAATCCTTGACACCAATATCATCTTTTTTCATGGTTGGAATATGTGTCAATTGAGACTCTCTCTTTACACTCTAAATTCGGTCAATCTCTCTCTTTCTTCTCTCAAATTATGGACTGATAAATAAATAAAAATAAATTTGTAAACAACAATTGAATTTTTTAAATATTGATGGATAAAAAAATATAATTTTAAAGTAAGAAAATCAAAGTAAACTTTAGTTTGAATTTTGAAATTACCACCTATTATATTTGTTTCTTTTTTTTTTATCCTTTTTCTTTCCATTTTGCACGCTGTTAATATATTTACTTAAAGTGGTTATCAATTTAGTCATGCATGGGCAAAAAAAAAAAAAAAAAAAGGTTGAAAAAAAAATCACTAGAAATAATAATAATAATTAATTGATCAAGGAAGAAAGAGTACGAACCAATCCCTGCTAGAAAGCATGATTCAAGG
>Ga0325401_1005303_pt1 | contig 12314 bp, 8 predicted proteins | sample PopdelMetagenome_FD_205666 | JGI IMG/M metagenome (GOLD analysis project Ga0325401, IMG submission 205666) | Populus deltoides microbial communities from Bellville, Georgia, United States - Xylem-PdKOR-R2 | ecosystem: Host-associated > Plants > Phyllosphere > Stem > Wood/Secondary xylem | place...
CTTATTGAGTTTATTATTTGGATTATCAGGCCCTACATAAGTTCGAAGAAAATGTATGGCTCACAAATTTTCTTCTCCATTTTCTTATCCTTTCTGCAACCAATTGGACCTTTTAGCTAGATTGCTTGGATAAAAACATTCTGTGTGTGTATGCACATGATATGAATGCGAGCAAGACGATGGATTGAATTATTGTCATTTTTTTTTGAGAATGCTGAATTTGGGTCTTGTTGATTTTGTATGGAATGTTGTACAGTTTTGCCTACTGTCATAGAAGTCACCGTTGAAACGCCGGACGATTCTCAAGTGTCTCTCAAGGTAAATGTACTTTCATGTATAGTTTTGTTGTTGTTGTTGAGTTTTTAATTAAATAATATAAAAATTGAAGAAAAAACTGTTCAAAATTAATTAAGTTATATTGACTTTAAGAATAATATATCTCTATTGATCCAAAAAAAAAATATATTTCTTTTGTCAAATTAATAATTAATGAGGTGTAATTTGCTTGTTATTATCTTCTGCTTTTTCGTATTTGTTTTGTTGTTTTTGGTAGGTATATATTTCGATAATACTCCGGTTTTTTTATTATATTTTCTATTTTTTCTGCTCGGTTTCTAAGACCTTTTTTGTTGTTGCGTATATTTGTAGGGCATCTCCACGGACAGGATCTTGGATGTAAGAAAGCTTTTGGGTGTGCATGTCGAGACATGCCACTTGACCAATTTCTCCTTGTCTCACGAGGTAACTAGCCCTTCTATTTTAATTAATTTATACTCTTAGCCCCCAAACTAATTTTTATTTTTTTTTAATTTTTTTAATTTAAATTAATTTTTAGGTATTTTTAATTAATGTAAAAAAATATATTTTTTAAAAATGTTTTAATATATTAAAAAACAATAATTGGAGTGCTAACGGCTTTTTTTCCCTCAAACTCATTGACTCCAACCACGCTCGCAGGTACGGGGACCCAGACTCAAAGATTCAGTGGACATCATCTTGCTCAAACCCTGCCACCTCACCATTACAGAAGGTAAGCCCCTCATATCAACGGTCAAAACTTCAACACCCACTCTATCTCACTAAGCACCACCAACAGCGTACTGCTACCCAAAAAACCCCGATTTTTTACTTAACGAGAATTCAAAATTTCTGTTGCAGAGGACTACACAGAAGAACAATCCATAGCTCACATCCACCGGCTCCTCGACATCGTCGCCTGCACCACCTCATTTGGCGCCTCTTCCACTTCTCCGACAAAAACACCGGGTCGAACCGGAGGTTCAAAGGAGTCCGGTTCGACTGAGACGGGCGGAGATAACAAGAAAATCGTGAACAAGAGTGGCAAGGATGCTTGTACGGACGCGATGGAGAAAGCGGATGCGACGGTTTCCATGTGCCCGCCGCCACGGCTTGGCCAGTTTTATGAATTCTTCTCTTTCTCGCACCTCACGCCGCCGGTTCAATGTCAGCTTTCATTTTCATTATAATTATAATAACAACTATAATTATGCAAAAAAATACGATTTTTTAATATAATTTTTTTTTTGAATTTTGTTGATTTCAGATATCAGGAGATCGAGTCGTCCTTTCCTTGAAGATAAAACGGAAGATGATTTCTTCCAGATAGACGTGAGAGTTTTTGTTTTTTATGAATAGTTTGATTTTTAGTGGTTTTGGTTTAAAATTAAGGAATATTTTTGGAAATGGAAAAATTCAGGTTAGGGTTTGCAGTGGGAAGCCAATGACAATTGTTGCTTCGCGGGAAGGATTCTATCCAGCTGGAAAACGCGCTCTTCTTTGTCGCTCTTTGGTTAGTTTGTTGCAGCAGATTAGCAGAGTTTTTGATTCTGTAAGTTCTAATTCCAAACTGACATGTCGTTTGTGTGTTTTTGCTTTATTTTTACAATGAAAATCAAAGTCAGTCACCGGTGGTGTTTTTAAAGCTATAATTTTTTGTTTTAGGCATACAAAGCTCTTATGAAAGCTTTCACTGAGCATAATAAAGTAAGCCTTCCCTTCTCTTTAGCTCTTAGGTTTTAATAAGACTATAAGAGATGTTTGACTGTTAATTTTGTATTTTATGTTAATTGTTTGTTTCAGTTTGGTAACCTTCCTTATGGTTTTCGAGCGAACACGTGGGTTGTTCCACCGCTTGTTGCTGATAATCCTTCTGTTTTTCCGCCACTTCCTGTGGAGGATGAGAATTGGGGAGGTAATGGAGGAGGACAAGGAAGAGATGGGAAACATGATTACAGGCCATGGGCGAAGGAGTTTGCGATTTTGGCAACAATGCCTTGTAAAACAGCAGAAGAGAGGCAAATTCGGGACCGGAAAGCCTTTCTGCTTCATAGTTTATTTGTCGATGTTTCTGTTTTTAAAGCTGTTGCAGCAATCAAAAGTATCATTGAAAATCATTGCTTTTTAAGTGATACTGTGAAGTCGTTTTTGCATGAGGAAAGAGTTGGAGATTTGATTATTATCATTACGAGAGATGTGTCAGATGCTAGCACCAAGTTGGATTGTAAAAATGATGGGTGCCAGGTTCTTGGAGTGTCACAGGAAGAACTTGCTCGGAGAAATTTACTTAAGGGAATAACTGCTGATGAAAGTGCAACTGTTCATGTGAGTAGTCTAATTGCTACATTTGCTCATTATGTTTTTCCTGAAGTAGTTGTATGAGTTGCTGAAGTGGGCTTATGATCTTGTAGGATACTCCCACTTTAGGTGTAGTGGTTGTTCGACATTGTGGCTTCACAGCTGTTGTTAAAGTTTCTTCTGAGGTGAACTGGGAAGGGGATCCTATTCCCCAGGACATTTCCATTGAGGACCCCTCTGAAGGAGGCGCCAATGCCTTAAATGTTAATAGGTCAGTTCATTTCAAACGCTTTATTGCTGTTCAGGACATGCATTTATTCATGTTTTAGACCTAATGAACTGCTTATTTGTTGAATCCTCTTAAATCAGATCAGTTTTCTCTTAACTCTTCTCTGTTTCTTAATGACACATGGATATGTGTATGCAATTGTACTCAAACAGACCCACTATCCAGAGAAATTACGCTTTGATGGCTTATAATAAAATCCATTGTTCCATAAGAGCATCCACAGTTGTTAATTGTCATTTTCTTACTTTTCAGCTTGAGGATGCTATTGCATAAGTCATCGACGCCCCAGTCATCTAATACACTCCAGCGACTACAAGGTGGAGATCTCGAAATTTTACACTCTGCCAGGTCTTTGGTGAGGAAAATACTAGAGGATAGTTTGTTGAAGCTACAGGAAGAATCCAGTAGATACACGAAATCTATCAGATGGGAGCTAGGAGCATGTTGGGTTCAACATTTGCAAAATCAAACTGAGGCTAAGAAAAATGAAGAAACTAATCCTGAGCCTGCTGTCAAGGGGCTTGGAAAGCAAGGTGCATTGTTAAGGGAGATAAAGAAGAAAACTGATGTCAAAACTGGCAAAACTGAAGAGGGAAAGGATGTTTATGCTGGTAACAACCTTGACGTGAGCAAGAAACCTGATAGCACTAATCAGGAAGAAATGGAGAAAAAAGATGAGGAAATGAAAGTAATATGGAAAAAGCTGCTTCCTGAAGCAGCATATCTGCGACTTAGAGAATCAGAAACCGGTCTTCACCTCAAGGTTTGTTTACTACTTTCCAAGGAGAACATCTATCTGCTTAAATTTGTTCCGTTTATTTTTCTAGACTTAAACAACTAACTCATTTCTTCAAGAGTTGATCTTCAGGGAGTCTTGACCTTCTATATTTACTTGCTTATACTTAATGCTAAATATTTAACATTAGTTATTTATAATTATCATTGTGATAATTGCTTATTTATCTTGTTGAGAAGAGGAACCCCCAGTATTCTGATTTTATCAATCAATCATATTCAAATTCATATTTTCTGTGGTTATGTTGATTTTGCAGACACCTGATGAGTTGATTGAAATGGCATATAAATACTATGCTGACACTGCTCTTCCAAAACTGGTTAGTTTTTTGATAATCGACTTTTCTTTTTTGAATCCTAAGATGTTTCGGTGTTAATATGAGTGATTCATGTGGCTTCAATATCTTAGGTGGCAGATTTTGGCTCCCTGGAACTTTCACCAGTTGATGGAAGAACATTGACAGATTTTATGCATACACGGGGTTTGCAGATGTGTTCTTTGGGGCGTGTGGTAATTTACCTTTTGTGAAAGTTCTGTCTTGTTATTTTCTATTCCAAACAAGAAAATCTTTTGTTAATGCTATCAGAGTTGGCTTATCTATATAGCTGGATTCAGAAGCTTTATTATTTTTTTCTTTTCTTCTATCATTCTAGGTTGAACTTGCAGACAAGCTCCCTCACGTGCAATCACTATGTATACATGAAATGATTGTCCGAGCCTACAAGCACATTTTACAAGCTGTTGTGGCATCAGTTAATGACGTTGCTGACTTGGCTGCTTGCATTGCATCATGTCTAAATATATTGTTAGGAACGCCTTCAACTGAAACTGAGGACTCAGATATCATAAATGATGAGAAACTAAAGTGTAAGTGGGTGGAAACCTTCGTTGGAAAGAGGTTTGGGTGGCAGTGGAAGCATGAGAGCTACCAGGATCTAAGAAAGTTTGCCATTCTTCGTGGACTGTCCCACAAGGTTTGAATATATGACCCTCCTGCTACTGCTTGAGAAGCCTCACAGTGTGTATAATAATCCATCTTAAGTTTATAAGTGAAGTCATCTTCTGTCAGGTTGGCCTTGAGCTTCTTCCCAGGGACTATGATATGGACAATGCTTTTCCTTTCAAGAGGTCTGATATTATAAGCATGGTTCCTGTATACAAGGTAAAGATACTAGTAACTCATTTAAAAACTTTCATTTTTCTTGTAGTATCTGACAATATACTTCTCCTATAGCATGTTGCATGTTCATCTGCGGATGGACGTACCCTGCTAGAATCATCCAAAACTTCCTTAGATAAAGGTAAATTGGAGGATGCTGTAAACTATGGAACTAAGGTACATTATAACTTTTCTTGTGGAGATGACTTCTTACTCTTATCGATTTGTAAAACCAGTAATGTTAACATATATGTGATATTGAATTTTGAAGGCACTGTCAAAACTCGTGTCAGTCTGTGGCCCTTACCATCGAATGACTGCGGGAGCATATAGTCTTCTGGCTGTAGTTCTCTACCATACTGGGGATTTTAATCAGGTATGTGCTTTAAGATGTTTTAAAACTTCTATACATCCACTGCATGCCAAGCGATAAGTAGCAGCAGCATGTATCTAGTTATTTAAACTTTTGGGAAACTCAAGATGGTGGAATTTATAGTTAATGTCTTTTTTGTCTTTCTCAAAATGATTTGAACATCAATTTTCTCCTTTTTAATCGGTTTGGTTTGTTTGGTATTGTTGATGATCACATGTTTAAGAATGAGCACAATTTTGCTCAGTTTGTTATACGTGGAAGAAGGACTATCTTGTCACTTGGCTTTTCTACAGATATCAAAGGATATTGAATTTTATTTGCATAAACAAATGGATTCAAGATTATAATCAAAAGAAATAATAGAAGGATACAAATTAAACTCTGAGAAAGAAGAATTGTTGAGAGTCAAGTTCGATTAGAAATCTTAATACATGTTTAGTTGTCATAGATACCTCACCTCGTGATGCCTGTCTTGACATGATATTCTGAGTTTGACTTTGAAAAAGATCTTAGCGTAGCTATGAGTCCTAAAGAGCTTGAATATAAACAGTTTAGAGTGTTTACAGTATGTAAAAGAACTGGATTGCCATTCCATTCCTGAAGGTTTGGTAAATACTTTATGCTTTTATGTGTTTGGTATTTTTATTATGAGGTTAATGAGTTTCATTATGCAATTACCAAAAATCAAGAACCTCCGAGTTCTATACTGATCTCTAATACTCTATCTATTGTTCTATACTGGTGTGCGTTTCCATGTTCTTCATTAGGTATTTTGTGTTGTTTATGGAGAATCACAAAGATAAAGGGAGAATTTACTCCCATACTTCTTTGCATGATTATCCTAGTTACTGCGGGGGAAATTTGAAACAGTAATATAAATAAAGAAGACAACTTGCATCAAGTCCATGAAATCCAAAAGGAGAAAGCAATTAAATTTCGAAATTCTTTTATATCTTAAGTACAATCTGAATCAAGTAAAGTAGCAGTTTCATATGTGAGGTAAAACTTGTAAAGGGAGCAGTTTCCTTAACAAATAGAGTATGCTGTACTTTTTTTGAAGTGTTACCTTCAAGATTCAAGATTCAAGCGCACCATTACATGTTTTAATATATTTCTGCTTGTCATCTAATTGGTGTAGTGTCGTGATTTTCTGTACTGACCTCCTCCACTTTATTTAGGCTACCATTTATCAACAAAAAGCATTGGATATTAATGAGAGGGAGCTTGGACTTGATCATCCTGATACAATGAAAAGTTACGGGGATTTAGCTGTCTTCTACTATCGTCTTCAACATACGGAATTGGCCTTGAAGTACGTTTTCATATTTTCCTAACCAAAAACTAATTTTCTACCTGACTGTGGCTCCGCAATGGCTATCCTCTCTACTTTTTCATAGCTTTATGTGGTGCCATGGGCTACTGTATGGTGCTATGAGATGAGTATAAACTTTTATTGAGGCTCTTAGCGTATAGAATTCAGGCTTGTCTCACTTTATTCACTGGTAGGACAATAGATAAACTCCTTAGTTAAAGACAAGAGGGACTTTATCTATTTAAATCGTGGAAAGAAAATATAATTGTCAATTAAAAGATTATGTTATTTGGGGCTTCCATTATTACGAGTTAAAATTAACCATCTCATTGGAGTTTTCTGAAATGCTCTCAGGAAAAACCAAAACACCAACATCGAGACAAAAAGCTTTCACATCCAAAAGGGGGTCTTAGAAAGGAATTTTAAGAATTTTTCACGCACATTGAGCTGGAAAAACAAAGAATCTGATGCCAACCCTGTGATAAAAATAAAATAAAATATTATGGTGCTGGAGTGGGGCAGGCAGTGCATCTATAAGAATGAAATATAGTTAATTCTTTCAGGAGTTATAACCAGTATCAAGGGAAATGCCCTAATGGCTACCTTTTTGCTTTTCCAGGTATGTCAATCGTGCACTGTATCTTTTGCATCTAACGTGCGGGCCATCTCATCCAAATACTGCTGCGACGTATATCAATGTAGCAATGATGGAAGAAGGATTAGGGAACGTGCATGTTGCTCTTAGGTACCTTCACGAGGCTCTAAAGTGTAACCAGAGACTTCTTGGAGCGGATCATATACAGGCAAGTTCTTTCCCCCCCCTCTCTATCAATAAGAAAACTTTAACAGTTCGGTTATTCATACAGCCTTCAATCAGAAGCACAAAATAGAAAACAGTAATTATAGACTACAAAATCTGAAATGCATAATCATCCTCTCCAATTTGTACTTTACACACCAGTTACTGTTGGCAAGCCAGCTCTTCCTTATATTGGCTGCTTCGTACTTTTTGGCTGAATTTCAAGGTTTGGTCAAGAAAATATTTGTTTTCTTTATACAACATAAGTTATTATAGTCTTTCTTCCGTGATTTACAGATAGCCTTCACTACTCAAAATAATTAATACCTAGAAAATGAAACAAGAAGGTTAAAACTGATTCAATAGTTGTGCTAAAAATGTTAAGGCTTGGTTAGAGTTAAAATTTCAATAAATGATATTACCATCATTGAACTCGCTATTCTCTCAACTTTGATATCCTTAGTGATTTGGATATCTTTAGATGCAACCAAATTAAACAATCAAGAATTATAAAGTGGGGCTACTAGAAGGGCTGAGACTTGAGAGGCAGTAGTGGATCTATGACTATAACAGATTTACTCGTTTGAAAAACCAATAACATTTCAAAAGGTATGTCTAGATTAAACATTGAATATATAAATCCAGAAATCCTGCTTCTTGAATCCAACCACTTGACAATTGCGTGTGTGCATGTATGCACATGTCCCCTTTTTAATGAAGGTAATAGCTTGCATTGTCATGTCTTAACACATTTCTGGCTTCTTCAGACTGCTGCCAGCTACCATGCCATAGCAATTGCTCTGTCATTGATGGAAGTTTACTCCTTAAGTGTTCAGCATGAACAGACTACTCTGCAAATACTGCAGGCCAAACTTGGACCTGAGGATCTACGCACTCAGGTAGTATGAAGTTTAATATTTCAATTTTCAATAGTCAAATCTCATATTTTCCTGTGATTCTTGTTCCTTATATCTGTACACGATGGCTTTTACAGGATGCAGCTGCATGGCTTGAATATTTTGAGTCAAAGGCTCTGGAGCAGCAAGAAGCCGCGCGCAACGGTACTCCAAAGCCAGATGCCTCGATCTCGAGTAAAGGTCATTTAAGGTAACAATCAGCAGACATCAAATATGTGCTTTATATTGGTCCATGGTAGCAAGTTTTCTTTTCTTTTTCTACTGAATTCATTGGTATCATGTGTTAATAACAACTTTATGCAATATTTTCTTGTATTGGATCAGTGTTTCAGATCTTTTGGATTATATAACACCAGATGCAGATATGAAAGCAAGAGAAGCACAAAAGAAAGCTCGTGCAAAGGTCATAAACTCTTGTACCTGCATATTTTTGCTTATGCTACTGGTATTAACTTTTCTCTTTTCTGAAATAATGGCTGAAGTTTTCTTTTCATCATGCAGGTTAAAGGCAAACCACGCCAAAATGGGGAGACAGTCTCAGATGAATACCAAAAGGATGAAATATTGTCACCAACTTATCCTATTGTAGAAAATTCAAGTGATAAGGAAAACAAATCTGAAACTCAATTTGCAGAGCCTGGGAATGAAAAATCTGATTCTGGTCTTCCAGATCAGTCATTGTTGAAGACTGATGATAAGACCCAAGAGGAAGACTCAGATGAAGGATGGCAAGAAGCTGTTCCTAAAGGTCGTTCACCGACAAGTCGCAAATCTTCTGGTTCAAGGAGGCCAAGCCTAGCCAAATTGAATACCAACTTCATGAATTTACCCCAGTCATCAAGATTCCGAGGAAAGCCTAACAATTTTGCATCCCCTAGAACATCACCGAATGATCTTGCTACTTCCACTGGACTGACAGTTCCTGTTCCTAAAAAGTTTGCCAAGAGTGCCAGCTTCAGTACAAAAGTAAATAACTCTGGTGCCTCTACTGGTGGAGCAGAGAAATCAAGTACCCCTAAATCAGCCCCAGCTACCCCGGCCTCAACTGAACAAGTTGCCAAAGCAGCCCCAACAGCAAGTCCAATCAGCATTCAGTCAGCTGGAAAAATCTTTTCCTATAAAGAAGTTGCTTTGGCTCCTCCTGGGACAATTGTGAAGGCAGTAGCAGAACAGTTGCCGAAAGGAAATCTTCCAATGGAACCAAGTACTCAGGGTAGCAATGAGGCATCTGCAACTGATGTCACATCAGGAGAGGTGACAACATTAAAAGCTGCTGAGGTAGACAACTTTCTGAAACCTGAAGCAGTGAAACATCTTCCTGCTTCAGAGGGAATGAAAAGTCCTGTCGATCAAAAGAAAGAAACAGAAGTAGGGGGTTTGGTGGCGACAGAGCAACTCGAAGGAAAGAAGTCTGCTGTTGAGGATCGCACTGATAAAGAAGACAATGGTGCTGAAATTAAAATAGTTGCTGTTAAAGTTAATACCTCAGAAGCTGGAAACATTTCATTCTTGGGTAATGAGAATTTGGATACTTCCAAGGATTCAAATACCATCTCTTCCCCAACTGAAGTGCCAGAAACACAAGTATCAGACGGTTTCCCAGCAGCTTCCCCTGATATGGAACCTAAATCTACTTCAACTGAAAATTCTGGTTTGATGGAAAAAGATGCTTCAATCTCAAATGAAGGGGTAGAAGATGAGAATACTCTGGATCCATCTAGTGACAATACAAATGCTAAGGCATTGTCGACTGAAGGAGGAAAGCAAGATGAAACAGAAACCGGCAAGGAGACAGCCAAGAAACTTTCTGCGGCTGCACCACCATTTAACCCATCCACAATAATTCCAGTTTTTGGCTCAGTTACCATTCCAGGATTCAAAGATCATGGAGGACTTCTTCCTTCACCTGTGAATATTCCTCCAATGCTTACTGTCAATCCTGTTCGCAGATCACCTCATCAGTCAGCAACAGCTAGGGTTCCATATGGTCCGAGGCTGTCTGGTGGTTTTAACAGATCTGGAAATCGCGTTCCACGTAACAAGCCGAGCTTCAACAATGGTGAGCATACAGGGGATGGGAATCATTTCAGCCCTCCTAGAATAATGAACCCACATGCAGCTGAATTTGTGCCTGGCCAACCTTGGGTTCCCGATGGCTATTCAATGCTGCAAAACGGTTATATGGCTACCACGAATGGTATGCCAGTATCTCCAAATGGCTTCCCCATTTCCCCAACCAGTATTCCTGTGTCACCAAATGGTTATCCAGCATTATTGAACGGTATTCAAGCAACTCAAAATGAGTTTCCAGCCTCTCCAGTCAGTTCAGTAGAAACACCCATGTTAGTTTCTGTTGATGTTCGTGTTGAAAACAAGAGTGAAGCTGAAGCAGAGAATGGTGTTGAAACTTCTGCAATTGAAGTAGGAGTTGAAGACCAGTCAGGTGAGAAAGAACATCAAGAAGAAGATGTAAATCCCGAAATAGAAGAAAATCCTGCTGAGCTCCCAGAGACCAGTGATACTGTTGTAGCAATAGAAACTTGTGATAGCTTGCCAATTGAGGAGAAACCAAGCAAGTGTTGGGCGGATTACAGCGATAATGAAGCTGATATTGTTGAGGTTGCAAGTTGAAAAATATCCTGAACTTTTCGAAGTTGGAAACTGGAAAGAAATCTGCTTGAGACGCAGGATGTGTAGCAATGAAAGAGAGGAGAGAAGCAATAAGCAGCAACTGAAGGCCCCTGTAATGAGTGGGGAAGAGCAATGTTGCTGAGTCTGACATAATCATCTGTCTCGGGAATCTGTATATTTTCTGATAACGTTTGGTTTTATTGCAGCGAGGGAGGAGAGAGAATCGGTCTGATAGACTGGCATGGGAAAGACATACCATGACCATTGAACGATCTCAGTTACTTTGAGGAGAGCTCATGACACTTGTTATATGTTTTTTTGGCTAATTTCCGTGTTATATCTCTTTGTTGGTTGTGAAATTCAAACACAATAACCTCGGAGGATTTATACTTTCCTGGATGTATCTTAGGGATGATAGCTAGTCACTATCAAAGTTCCGCAGAAATGAAGTTCCAAGTAACTTGCATGTGTTACAGTATCGCCCTAGATGTTATGTCTTGTCATGTCATCCGATTATCATAATAGGATTCCTCACAAGTGCATTAAAATCTTGCAGGAGATCAACACAAGTTAGTTTCGTAAAAAGCTATGGAAATTACTTGCCCAGCTGCAAAGCTTATACATGTAATTATGTGTTCACGAAGTCGAATTGAAACACTACTCTCTGGTAAGTTAACTGTACTCTATTTTGAATAGAATTGAAGATACTTATTTACAATAATACAATGAAAGTCTTGCAACATGAGGGAGAAATTCATGAAAAAACATGCTGTCAACAATTAGCTAGCTTAGTGCAAAATGCCTACATAACATGCGCGCAGGCTTGCGATCTCATCATAACTAGTGTGGCAGCAGAGTGAGAAAGTGCTGCTAGAACAATAAACACATGAAAAATCTGATGGCTGTGCCCTGCAATGTCAAATGCACCAATATGGAGGTTAGATAAAAGAACCGTGGATTGGGGTTGCAGTAGAAGGTATAATAGATGGGAGCAAGGAATGAAGAAACTATCACAAGGGAGATGCCAGCATAATCTAGGCGCCAAAAGAACAAATTGTAACGATTGGAATGGCAAGCAAGGAGGTGAGAGAGGGAGCTGCAGACCAGGCACACCATCGTCCCAGTTAAGTAAACGAACCATGGCCATCTAGGAATACCATCACCAGAACCATCCTGTTTATGGAAGACTGATTGCTCTGAACTGTGCCTCATCAAGTCCGAATCCTGGGAACAAGCATTCAAATTCCTTGTAATAGAGTACCATACACTGAACAAATTTAAAGAAAAAAACATATAAAGGCCTGGAGTGTTGTAACATTGCATAATTGCCCGCGCTTCTCCCCGCAAGGCCGAATTATTTTTTTTTTTACAAAAAATAATATTTAGATATTGAAATGGGGTTTAAAAAAAAACATAGAAAATTGTTCATAACAAATGTATAAC
>Ga0325401_1005308_pt1 | contig 12308 bp, 4 predicted proteins | sample PopdelMetagenome_FD_205666 | JGI IMG/M metagenome (GOLD analysis project Ga0325401, IMG submission 205666) | Populus deltoides microbial communities from Bellville, Georgia, United States - Xylem-PdKOR-R2 | ecosystem: Host-associated > Plants > Phyllosphere > Stem > Wood/Secondary xylem | place...
GGTGGTAAACTTTAATTGAAGGAAATAAATAAAAATAAAATAAATATGTTATTAATAAAAGTGAAGTACTTTTTAGAGAAAATAGGGGGAAACTGAAGAAATTAGACTTTTTATAGTGTTAAAATGTACCGAGTAGTTGAGTAATTACATGCTAATGACTTGGAGACTTGTAAATAAATTGAAAATTTCATCTCCCCTTTTTTATACCCAGTTGCCAGCCACAACAAAGAAAGAAAAGGATCCATTTTCTTTTACTTGCATATTCTACTCAAAATCTTCCAAAATTAAGGGTTATGAGTTGGATTGAAAATTTCATCTCCCTTTTTTTATACTCAGTTACCGGCCATAACAAAGAAAGAGAAGGATCCATTTTCTTTTCCTCGAATTTTCTACTCAAATTCTTCCAAAATTAAGGGTTATGAGTTGGTTTATTAAAGATTATAAAGGGAAAACACTAAAAAAACAAATATTCGGGAGGATTTAAAGAGAGGAAAAGTTAAGTTTAGTGAGAGAAACAACAATTGAGGAGGAGAAAGAGGAATTAGAAGAGAAAGTTGCAAAAAAAGTGATTTTTGGTTTCAAAACCCTTGCGTAAAGTGTTCTATACTATGTAATCATATTATTTGAAGTTTGATTATGTGAGGGGGGGAATCCCTAAGTTTTCTTCTAGGTTTTTGAGAAGAATTGAGGAAATTGTAAAATTGTTTGTGATCTTGTTTAATTAATATATGATGATTGTTTATTAGTGTAAACCATAAAAAATTGAGTAAATTATAGGAAGAGAAAGGGCCCTAAGGGCTGGCCATAAGACAGAGTTTTAAGGAATGATTTATTTGATTAAAATGGTGTGAGATTTTTTGATAAATTGATAAAATTTCATGAGGTAATTGTGGTTAGTGAGGATTATGTATTAGGTGTTTACATGTGATACAAAAATTAAATGTTTTAATGTCTAAGTAAAAGTTGTAAACTTGAAATTGTATTAGTGTAGTTTATACTAATCAAATTCTTAATATGTAAGATAATGAAATTTAAATAGAGGGCCAAAATATCAGATGGTATAAATGGTTTAAATATCTTATATATAAAAGTAAGAATTGGTAAATGAGAGTTACGTTAAAGTTAAAAAGAATAGGAAAACTTTTGTATACAAGTGGAAAGATTTTGACTTAAATAGTTAAATTAGTTATTATGATTAAATTATAAATCAACAAGGATTCAAGTGAAATTCACATGAAATGTTTGAATTAATAAGAAATGAGTTACTTAGAAATTTTTGGTGAGGTTGATATTATGGAAATATACATATGGTTTTAAAATATGGAATGAAAAGTATGAGATTAAAGAAATTAAAGGATAATTAATAGATTTTGAAAATATTAAGATTTAAGGTAATAATTATGTTGATGGAAAGTAAAATTTAGATGGAACTGTATTAACATGAATATTGATTTATGTGGTAAAATTGTTAAAAATACTAATAAGGGTCCTTTCTTTTAAAAAATAAAAGAGGTGTCAGGAGCTAGATCTTTAGCTGAAGGAGCGAGGTTTGCAGAAGGAGCAAGTAATGCTTAGCACCTTGGCCTTTTCATTCAAATTAATGAATCTTTTGTTAATATTTTTTTTCTTTTTGGTTTTTGTATTATATTAACGAATGGGGTTAAACCGATAAAAATAGAGTTAAGAATGCACTATGAAAAGAGGTATAATATGGTTGAATGAAAATATATATAAATTAACCTCCAACAAGGGTATATAAGTTATGCTTGAAAAGATTTAGGTAAATGAATTTAAATTACAAAGTCAGCCCATGAATTGGAGACTATGGACTTAGTTTGCTTAAAATGGCAACCAAGAAATTTGAATTACATAATCAACCAATGAATTGAGGATTATGGACTTAGTTAACCTATAACAATAACTAAGAGATTTGAATTACATCGTCGACCCACGAATTGGTGATTATAGACTTAATTAGCATAGAATAACAACTTAGAGATTTGAATTACGTTGCTGGCCTATGAACTGGAGATGATGGACTTAGTTAGCCTAAAACAGAAACTAGGAGATTTTGAACTATATAGTCAGCTTATGATCTATGATCTGGAGATTATGGATTTAGATATTCGAGAATGGTAATTAAAAGATTTGTGATTTCATGGTATAAATTGTCATTCAATTAATTAGAGAGTACTGTAAAAGCTTTTTTTAGGGATATTCATGTGGTGTGTGACTTATTATATGATTTTGTGGTTTATCAATCTTTATCTTTTGCAGCTCATATTTTATAAAGAGCCCATTAAGCTTGAGAATAGCTACTACTATAGTGTTTTTAGGGGATGGATCATCATCCACTTGTATATTTTTATCTAGAGAATAAGTGCATCCAGATTCTAGAGCCTTATGGATTCGGTTTCTTAAGACTACATAACTGTTAGTGTTACGTTTTCAAGAGTCATACCATTTACATTACTGTTTCCCTTTAATTTTATCAACAATAGAGATAGTGTGATTAATTATTACGAAGCTTAATTTTCCACCCACACATAAACTGGATAAATATTAACTTTTTTGATATTAAAATAGTACTCCTTATCTTCAACTGCTTTGGTAGCCTTTACATCTTAGCTACTATGTTTAATGACCTTTTTAGGCTTTCTCAATATTGCAATCTCAAAATGTCTTCCATCTTTGATTTTTTACATTGATATGAGCTAGTATTAAACATCTTTATATTGAATATGCTTTATAGCCTATTGATTAGTTACACATAGCACTGATTTTATTAATATAAAATATATTTATTATTAATAAAGGCTTTCTTTATCTTTAATATTCATTTATATTTGATTAATGATTTAATGTTTACTTAATGAATTTAAAGTAAAGATAAAGTCTATGAGACAAAAATGTTTTGCAAAGAAAATTATAAAGTTGTTATAATTATGAAATTCCTATTGCATTAAAGCATTATTCCTAAATGTTCATAATTAATGTTATATTAAAACTGAACATTAATTAGAGTTGTTTAGACTAATATATATTATGTTCTTTATTATATGAAAGGAAATAACAACTCTTATAAGTTGAGGTATAAGGGATACTTGAAACTAATATGTAGGCGCTTGTTAGATGATATGTACATTGAACTAACTCGCATGAGAATTTCATATAGAGAGATTACTTATGTCTATGAAAAGACTCATGTAATAGTTATGTAAGTGATCCTTAGACTTTAGATCACTGAGTTATCTTATATAGATAGTGTTATACTTTGATCTTAACTACATATTGTCCTAATCAAGGGTAACAAATGAGTAAATGTTGGTTAGAAAATAAACTATATTAAAGAGAGAAGATTCATCGGCCTGGGTGAATTAGGAAAAATGTTTCATCTGTTCTTAAATAGTATTGATTGTGAAATCCTTAGCCAAGATGGAATGAAAATTGAAAAGAGTTTCAAATCTTATGAAAAGAATTAATAGGTGTAGTGTTGAGAGCAAAAATGATTTAATAAAGTAGATATACTCCATGCTATAATGTTTAATTCAAAACATTATTGATGAAAGAATAATAATTATACTAAGAAACTAGTTACTAAAAGAATAAATCAAATCACTTATGACTTTCTTAATATTTTGGGGATCATGACAGATTTCTAGACATTATACTTGATCTTTAAATATAAATTAATCAATTATTGAATTGATAATAAATTAGTTTATTTAATCCTTTTTTTTTAGGATTATGATTTATATTTGAGTAATCTTAATAGGCAACCTAATGGGTCACTCATATAAGAACCATTTATCAGAAATTAAAATGAGATGATTAATCAAGTATGACTTGATTGTAAATAATATTTAGAAATTAAGGACTAGAATGTAATTAATACAGAGGGTTACAATTCCAAACTTATAAAAAATCAAATAGGGACTTGATTGAATAAATTTCTAAAATTATCCTAAAATAATATATGTGATCTTATTTAAGGGACAGATTAATATTTTACCATTTATAGGGCTTTTAGGTTTCCTTATAAATAGAAAGTTATGCCTTCTATTTTCTAAAACATTACAATATAGAAACATCTAAATACAAAAAAAAAAAGTCAGCACTCAAAGGTATAACAATCCCTTTCTTCTAAAACGGTTTAGAAGATTTTTCACTGGTGGTTCATATTGATTATCATTGGAGCTTAGACATGTGGAAGTTATGGTTTGCAATAACCCAACTTTAAAGAAATTATTCAAAGCCGAAAAAAATATTTGATCTATAGATAATCTTTGAATAAACCCTAAACAACTTTAAATATGTCTAACAGGATCCTTGGGACTCCTAAAAAAAATAAAATTTACTGTTTTCACTACGGGTATGCATTTTCAAAAACACAACACTTTAAACTCCTCATCAAATTTTGAATCACTTAATGAGTGTGCACACATGATATTATCTAAATAGTTAATAGGGAGTGTCCTTCTTCGTGGATTCTTTTCTCCTTATTTTGTTATTGTCCTCTCATAACAAACATTATCATTAGTGAGGGTGTAGATATCTAAGTTCTTAGTTCCTACAAACCTCTTTTTTATGCTACACTCTATTCTGAATAGCAATAACTTTATGCACTCCTTATTAGTTATAATTATAGTGCATTTATTTTTTAATATCCTAAATTATAAGGTATAACTTTTTATAGTCTCACCTAGGTCTTGTACTATTCTAGATCTCTAGTTTTGTCCATTAAAAATATTCACGAAAAAACGTTTTCATCTCTTCCTAACCGTTAATTTAGTTTGGTGACAATGTTAAGTGGAAACCTATTTGGTTAATGAAAAACCAAACAAACTTACCTCCCCAAAACATTTCTTAAAATCTATAATTTTGATTCTTATAGGGACCACGTGCAATCTGTTGACTCATTCAAGGTATAGATAATTATAAATAAATATTATTGTTTATGCTACTTTTAGCCATATCTCTCTTAAATATTAGGATTGTTTAACTTTGTCTATTCCTTCTTTTTGTTGCTAATTGATAATAAGAAATTATTGTTAGAGAGCATTAAGGTTTCCTTTTTATAACATAGTTATGGGGCATATAATTACCTAGTAATAGATTATGACATGGGAAATATGTTTTATGAGTCCAAATAGTTAACATGTGGTTATTTATATGCCTGAGGAGTGGCTAACATGTTAATGGCTATCACACTTAGGTTGGATTGCCTTTATTGTTATGTCTAATATATAATGAAATATCATCTAGTATAAGCTATAGTTATTTCAAGCACCTTTACCACAATGCTCATTGTTTTAGAACTCCTTGAGATATGCCCTCAAATATGCAGATTCATGCATTATCATGTCTATTATGATAAAGCTCATTTTGTGTCTAACTAATTGGATATGGCTTGTATGGTTTGGTTTACCACCATTATCTTGTTGCATTTCATATTGGTTGTGTTCTTCATCTTCATCTAAAGAACCATCATATAAGCACTGAAAAGATTTATATAATGATAATAAGATACTCCTTTAAAAGCAACTATAGTTGGTTGTCTAAAATTTCCTACACTTGGTTGTGACAATTGTATAACACCATTTGATTCATAAAATGAACTTGAGTATGATTATGTATGGGGTATGGATTCATCAAAGTTCCTGTATTTGGTTAGTGGTGATGAATTTATTAGAATCGATGGAACATAAGGGATAGACATTAGGGGTATATCCAAATATAGTTATGTGTTGTAATAGGGAATTAGTCAATGAAGAACCATTTCTAGGCATGTCTGATATTAGTTGATTTACCAAAATTTGGGTAAATAATAGAGTATCAGGCTCTTCACGGCCAAAAAACTATCATCTCTCTATTACTTATACTGACTACTTATCCAATACAGTAGTGATGAGTTTAACTCTTTATTTTTATGGCTTAATGGCTTCTACAACTAAAGATGAATCTAGTTCCACCGAGCATGCCAATGTATATGTTACCAATTAAATCTTACTTAGGATTTAACCTATAATGAGGTGACAACTTTCATTTTCATATAAGAAGTGGAGACTCTAGATCTGAAACCCTAAAAAATGACTATATGTTCTAAGAAGCACCACCATATAGAAAAAATGTAAGAGTTTTAAGGAAAAAGGAATTTATAGGAACTTAAAGTGCAATGAAATAAAAAAATCAATAAAAGAAAACACCAAAACCCTCGATGGAAAAAAAAGTTAGATAAATTACAGGAATTGAATGTGTGAGATTGATCATTGTTTAAAATAGTATACGGCCATTTTTATATTGTCATGATGTTTGTTCTTTGCTTACATAGGTAATTCTAATTATGTACAGATGTCGGTATAAAATAAAAAGATTTATTAAATCTTAATATAAGCTAAACTCCTCTTCTATTGATATACATATGGAAATTAGGCTAATCTCTAACTTTTAATTAGTTTTTTGTATTGAGGACTCCTATTCTAAATAAGACTGTATCTTCTGGTTATCTACTTGAGTACAAACTTTACTGGTCAATCATTTTCTTCTAATTGATCATGACTTATGGTTACTTGGTCGACTAATTGAATGCTTCTTTAACTTTCATTGTCGATCAATGACTTTTTCTACATGGTTGATTCTTCTAATTCATAATCAATTAAAACTGTTTTCTCCTATTTTTCATAAATACTCTACAAAATGATTTTTATTATGTTTTGAATTTGTTTTGGATTATTTATGAAAAGTCAAATTTTAATTTATTTATTGAATTCCTCAATTTTGGATATTTTATTTTATGTTGTGTTATTTTATGAGTTTTATGATATCAAATGTGTAAGTTCTGAGATTTAATACAGGTGGGGCACCTTGAGGTGTTGTGTTTGCATTACCGGTCATGGGTCCGGAAATCGGTTCGTGACATTAGGTGACAATCCTATTTCCTGGCATTCTTGCAAATAAAAAATAGTAGCTGGATCCTCAATTGAGTCAAAATGTAAAGATTTGGTTGATGCTGTTTTAGAGTTAACATTGTTTAAGTTGAAGGTCTCCCTTTCGTGCACCTTTTCTTTGATGTGATAACCTTGAAGCTAGCTACCCCAGTCATAATCCTATCTTCCATGATTTCATTAAGCATATAAAAAAATAACTATCACTTTATTCATGCTAAAGTTGCCTATTATAGAATGTACATATATAGAAAATATTATAGGCATACTCTTATGTTGTAATCTCCACCATTACTATTGTATATTGCCCTACACATAGATATTAAAAAGGTTGGTTAACCAATAGGTTAAGCCTCCTAATTATTCTCAACATGGTATTAGAGCTTTTTACGATCAAAACTCTTCTCTCCCTCTTCCCCTTGTAGATAGCTTTCTCTCTTCCTCTCTTAAATGAATTCTACTATTGCTGTCATCAACTTCTCCCTCACCATCGGTGCTGCAGCCCAGCCGGCCATCCATCTACAAGTTGCTGCTGATGGTGTCCTTCCTCAACAGCAGCAACCTTCACTTGCAGAACATGTCAGTGACTTCTCCTCGCAAGTTTCTACTGTTCCTCTACACATTATGGGAACACAAACTCCAGGTATTGTTGCTCTATCAAACGCCTTCCAAGTTGTTTTATTGAAACTTACGAACACAAATTATCTCTATTGACGAATGCAGATGAAGCCCTATCTTCTTGATCAAGGTGTTTTTTACTTCATTTATGGCTCAATATCTTGTCCTTCATCTCATGTTTCTGACGGTTCTACTGGTTTTTCCTCTACAATCAGCTCTTCTTTTCTTCATTGGAAGCAACATGATCAATTTATTTTGAGTGCATTGCTCTCATCTCTCTCCGTGGATGTGTTGCATCTCGTGGTAGATTGTCATACCTCGCAATATGTTTGCGCACTCTTGAGAAAGCTCTTGTGTCTTCATCTAATTCTTGTATCATGCAAATCCATGGTTTATTTCAAGATTTTCGGCAAGGTAACTCATCGATTAGTATATACATGCATCAAGCCAAATTGTTTTTTGATGAATTGGCTGCTATTGGCAGAGCCATGTCTGTTGAAGACTTTAATCTATATATGTTTTATAGTCTTCGTGGTAAGTTCAAAGACTTGGTAATGAGTCTTATATCCAAGACAGAACTGTTGTCGTATGCTGATCTTCATAGCCACCTTCTTACCCATGAATTTTTACAGAAGAACTCCTTTCATTCTATAGACACAAATCCCTCTTTGTTGTCTCCATCTCTGCTGCCGCAGCCACCACTGCTGCCAACACCACAACCTTCTGCTCGTCTTGTTATGTCTTATCACAACTTAAATTTCAATCATAATATAGGGTGTTCTCATAGCAACTAGCGTCCTAACAACAATTGCTACAATCACCAGAACAGGGGCCAATCCGCTGCTAACTGGAGGCCAAACAATTGGTAGCAGAACAAGCACAAGGGTTAGACAGTAGTCTGGACAACAGCATGTCCGCTGCCAGCTGTGCTTAAATTTGTCACACAACTCCTCATTGTCCTCAATTTCGCGGCAGTACCAAGCAGCCCTCTGCTCACCTTGCTGTTGGGAATGTTTTTGCTGCGACTTGGTTCCTCGACACCGACGCGAATCAACACGTCACACCTGATCTTACAATTCTGATCGATTCTGCAACCTATCTTGGTAATGATCATTTGCATATTGGTGACGACAAGGGCTTGAACATATCACATATTGAACATACTATGTTACATTCCCCAAAACGTATTTTTACATTATCTAATGTTCTTCTTGTGCCTTATATTACCAAACCGTTGTTATCTGTTAAAAAATTATGTCGTGATAATCATGTTTATTTTAAATTTCACGCTTCTATGTTTTATGTCAAGGATCTCATCACCAAGGAAGTTCTCCTTTCCGGTCAGAGTAATGATGGTCTCTATATCATTTCCGAGTCTTCTGCCACGTCAATTCCTTAAGTTTTTAGGTCTCCTTGCATCTCCGCGATTGCTAACCTGTGGCATCTCTGTTTGGATCATCTAACCCCTCGCATTTTAAATTTTTTAGTTTCTGGTAATAAAATCATATGTACTTTTAGATGTTCTCTTGTTCAATGTCAAGCTTGTCCATTAGGCAAGTCGTTGCGTTTGTCGTTGCGACCTACGGGTCATAAAACTACTGCTTCACTTGATTTAATATTTAATGATGTTTGGGGTCCTGCCCCTATATTTTATTTTGATGGCTTCCGTTACTTTGTTATATTTATCGATGCGCATACCAAACATATATGGTATTATCCGATTGTTGCCAAATCTAATGTGTTTTTCATCTTTCATCATTTTTAAACACTTGTTGAGCGTCGATTTTCACTTAAAATTAAATTTGTTCAAACTGATTAGGATGGCGAATATCGTAAGTTAAATAAATTCTTTCAGACTATTGGTATTCATCATCGGTTAATCTTTTCTCATACTCATGAACAAAATGACACCATTGAGTGTTGTCATCAGTATATTATCGAAACTGGCCTCACTCTTTTAGGCCAATATAGTGTACCATTATGGTTTTGGAACTATGCTTTTGAATCATTAGTATATCTTATTAATCGCATGCCTACTCTTGTTCTCCAAAATAAATCTTCGTTTAAGTGTCTGTTTCGTCGTACTCTTGATTATAATTTTCTGCATACTTTTGAGTGTTTTTGTTTTCCCTTTTTGAGTCCATACCATGCTCACAAATTGGATTTCTATTCCTCTCTATATGTTTTATTAGGGTATAGCTCATCTCATCTTGCTTATCACTGTCTTGATTTAGCATAGTAGGGTATAGCTCATCTCATCTTAACTTTTATGTTGTAATCTCCACCATTACTATTGTATATATTGACCTACACACACACACACACATAAAAGGTTGACTAACCAATAGGTTAAGCCTTCTAATTATTCTCAACCCTATATAGGTACATTCTATAATATTGCCAAACTAGACCATGAGTTTCGTTGTTTTAGCACTACTAATCAGGTGAAGATTTGTTTACATAAGCACGCTTTACTTATCGGTTTCTAATGCTCAAGAAGATGTTTCATGTTCTTCCTATTCCCATGAACTTGAGAGGGAATGCCAAGGAAACTGATTGTGTTTAGGATATAAACAAGGAAGACAATTCCTGATTTATTGTAAATGATTTATTCATTGTATATATAGGCTTGTATTACTATACATACACTTATTCGTATCAATTGTAACCCTACACTATAAATACAATAGCAGTCGGCCCTGTACAGTTGAGGATTTCACAATGTTCTTATTCTCTTTATTATTTTAACTATCCTGAAGCTTACCACTACGTTAAAAAGTAGAAAAATTAACTTTTAAAACCTACCCATAAGCCAATTAAAAGCACAGAATAGGTTCATTTACAAGCTTGCACATAATTGCACGTGCACTAGAAAAAGTAACGTGCAATACACATGTAAAGATGGAATCATCACATCTTTCTGTCGACTCAAGAAACTTCACTTTCATCTTGTACTCTTTATCCCATATTTTCTAATTAAGTGGTCGTTATCGTATATATCGACATGTTAACATGATATCGATGTCGATATCAATAATGATAAATTAATAATAGTTCCTTAAATGAACTAAATATGATAAACACATGGCCTTCAAGGGGATGCTTGAATGATTAAGATTTGGTTTTTCTACTAGCAAGTTGAGGTTGAAACTCTAGAAATGATATTGGGCTTAGGTGAAGTTTGGAAATTTGGACGATCATTGCTCATTGTTGTATAATTCGAGGTCAGTTGAAAAAGAAGAAGAAGAAAGAAGATAAGCACTCAATGATTGATATCCAAATGCAATCGTATAGTTTCATCAAGTGGATATAACCTTTGAAATTCAATTTAAATTCATTTTTGTTACGACAGGGAAAAGTTTTTTTAGATAAAAAGGATTTGTGTAAAATTAGAATCTTTAGATTATGATAGTTAGAGATTGTAATCTTTTTATAATGATTCATGTATTTAAAATTTAAAAGTGTTGAATCTATCAATAAAATATTAAGAGGTTAAATATTTGTGATTTAGTTTTTCAACAATTAGTTTCTGAGCTTTGAATAAAAGAAGAGCATGACAACCTCAACAATCTGTAAATGTTTATGAAGAAAAGGAGAAAAGCAAGACAACCCAACAATCTTCCATGTTGAATAAGGAGATAGAACCCTTAACCATATATGTATGTTATTGAATGTTTGGTTCATGATTGTTATTCAAGAAGAGTACTTTGTAATTATAGGCTTCCATTCTTTGTATATACTACTTAAGCATCTTTTCTTCCTAGATTTGACCTTAGCAAATGGACATCAAAGATCTTAGATTAGTTAGTGTGGGAGTTTTTTAGGGAAAAATAAAGATGGACAAACTTGGGATCGACAATGTAAAAGGAAAGCCAAATTAGTTTATTTTTTGTTTGCAGACAAAAATGGACATTGATCTACCTAAAAAATCATAGTTAGAGTAATAAAGCTTAATGTAGTGAGCAATACAAACTATAGGTACTTTAGCCAACTAGAAGATGTATTATCAGGAAAATAAAGGAAATTATACTTAATAACCTTTATTCCATGCATGAAAAAAGGTTAAGGAAAGTGTTTCCTAATACTTTGGCGTTTGCCAAAAAAAAAAAAAAACAAGGCATCCCTCGTAGAGTAAAACATGCTATAGAAGATCTAGTTCTAGTAATCTATAAATCATTGGATTAAGATCAATTTACAAATATATTCTCAAGTTACATGTAGTGCAATATATTAAAGATTTATATATCATTCACAAAGAAAATATAGAAGAAGACACCTTAAGTTGGAGTCGTTTGTGAAACTAAGAAGATTACTTGGTGTTTGTATTCAAGATAGACCTTTTTTAAAAGGAAAATCTCTCATTATTACTAGACCGAGTGTTTAAGAACATTAGCTGAAGGAAAGGATTGTTTAGTTGTTTATGAAACTAAAAAGGTTACTTAGTTTTTAGTTTTTGTGCTTAAAAAATGCCTTTTTTAAAAGGAAAGTCCCTTATGTTGATAAATTGGGTGTTTAAGAATATTAGTTGAAGGAAATGATTGTTAACATAGAAAAAGGTTTCCTGTATTAAAAAAGGCTTGCGTTTAGAATTCTTATTTATATAATTAATTAAATTTTTCATTAGATTATGATAATTAAAGGTGTTAATTTTACTATAAATATAATGATTAATATACTCAGAATTTTAAGAGTGTTGAATCAATAAATAATATCTTAAAAGGTTAAATATTTACGTTTTATACTTTT
>Ga0325401_1005311_pt1 | contig 12303 bp, 8 predicted proteins | sample PopdelMetagenome_FD_205666 | JGI IMG/M metagenome (GOLD analysis project Ga0325401, IMG submission 205666) | Populus deltoides microbial communities from Bellville, Georgia, United States - Xylem-PdKOR-R2 | ecosystem: Host-associated > Plants > Phyllosphere > Stem > Wood/Secondary xylem | place...
ATAGATCTTAGCTTCAACCTGCTATTTCGTGATGCGGCGGGTGACAAGGTCGTGGGGTTCGACACGGAGTACTCCCTGGAGCCAAAATTTAGCAGAGATTTAAATGCACATGTTGTTGAGAAAAGAATTGCTCTGGTGAAACTGTGCACTCAATACAGATGCATATTGTTCAGGCTTGACAGAGATAACGTCGATTACGTGCATATGTTGAAGAAACTGTCAGCGTTGCTGGCTAACAAGGACATTGTTTTCGTCGGTGTTCGAAAGAGAGATGACCTTGTAAAGCTTCGGAACGAATATGGGCTAGAAATCTCCAATTTAGTGGAGTTGAGCGAGTTAGTAGTGGTTGTTCTTAGCGACCCTGCTCTTGGCACGTACGGGGCCAGGGATTTGGCTAGTCATCTTGAGGTTCTTCGGTATCTTGAACCGAGAAATTCCATCCTTTCTTTGATCAACTGGCTGGATAATTCGCTAAATAGGCAACAGGTTATGTGTGCAGTTACTGATACGTATGCTGCCTACAAAATTGGCAAGAAGTTACTGGAAAATCGGCCAAGGAAGTATTTTTACTTCGGTCGTTGAAACCTCATGTTCTCTTGCTGTGTCCTTTTCTTTTTGTTTACTGGACAGATTGGATGATCTGCGCTTGACTAGAGAACAAATGCTGGTGATCTCATTGCTATGATTTTCTTCTTCTTGTTTCTTTCAAGCTAGATGTAATAAATGTAATTAATTGCACCAGGAAAATCTCAGAACAACTGTCCAAAGCTTCTCTTTTGCAAGAACTTCTTAGCGAACTCGAACTCGAAATCCCAATTGGCTTTCTTCTTCTTGTTTCTTTCAAGCTAGATGTAATAAATGTAATTGCACCAGGAAAATCCCAGAGCAACTGATCCAAAGCTTCTCTTTTGCAAGAACTTCTTAGCGAACTCTAACTCGAACTCGAAATCCCAATTGGCTACCGATCTTTGAACACTAATCAACTGTAGTATGGAAATTCCAGATCTCTTTGGTAGCACCACAGGAGAAGAACAAGTGATTTTACTACATTCTTTCAGAAAACATAATTTGGATCAATCACGCTCCTCATCTTTGAGATGCATTTATAAATTAATGGTGGTACGGCATGATATAGGCCTGGAATCTGTGACTTTGTGAGCGTTTTAAACTCTTGGAATCAAATAATAGATGTGATAATTACAGCAGAGAGCAACTTCCAGTGTGGAAAAATTAAGTTTACAATAGCCTCACTCACTTCTTCCACCTAATATCCCCCAAGAAGCCATAAAAAAGTTCAGCACTCTATCCATCTAGGTTAGCGGCTTTGCTTCCATTTAAAGAAAAGATTACTGATTCTACTAATAAAGTCTTTTGAGTTTAATAACATTCAATAGTGAAGTCTTGTTTTCATTTTTCTGTAAATTGGAGAACTTGGTTTTAGATTGGTTCTAATCCCATGTTAGGATTTTCAACCAAGTATCAAGTCTAGTTAAGCCCTCATCTGATATTCCGTTCCAGGGGTTGAATTTTCTTTTAAAAAATATTTATTTAAAATTAGTTTATTTTTAATATTTTTGAATCATATTGATGTAATGATATAAAAAATAATTTTTAAAAAATAAAAAATATATTATTTTGATATTTTTCGAGTGAAAAATATTTTAAAAAGCAACTGCCACCACACTTCCGAACATTCCATACATTTATATATATATAAAAAGATGCGACAACAGTATTAGTTAAGCCAAAGAAACCAACATACAATCTAGAACATAAAATTCAACCAACCATGTGTGGAAAGAATAACCTTAAGAACACCAAATCTAATATGATCAAGACAATTGCTGCATCCAAGTAAAATATTCTTGGAATCAATCAAAAAGATGACTTACCTTTACAGAAAATTTCATTCTGTCGAATATAACTAGCTCACCCTATCTTTCTCTTATTTAACACAAGCCCAAAAGTTACGTGCTTGTAACAAAATACTTCCTGTTGTTCTTATAATTGTTCATTTACACTCGTCCACTTTTTCTTCGAAGAATGAATTAAAATTCCATCAAAGGAAGAGCAGCAGCCAAAAGAAGATGTGAAAATCATCTTTGAACACAGAATAGTCTTCAAAGATCGAATATAACTCACCCTCTCTTTCCCCTGCTAAGTACAAAGCTAAAAAATAGTGTGATATTTGCACCAAGTCTTCGTTAAAACATGCAGAAAAAATATGGATGCTAAGTAGCTGACATACCGATGATGGTAATTTGAACACTATTTTGTGTTCGATCCTTAACAAATCACAGGGATGTGGATAATTTGTTATCATTATTCCTCAGGGACTAATCTATATTGTATATAGTAAAACTATATCAATTCACAAGAAATTTTACATACACTATAAAAAACTTGGCAAATACAAACAGAAACATCGATGAAATTTTTTCGTTAATAGATTATGATGAACTTTATCGACATATTATTTATTTGCTGTATTTTTGTTCTATAGACACTTTTTTCATTATTTTTGATACAATTATTTTTATTGTTCTATTTCCTTAATTACTAAGATTTTTTTGGGTTTCAAGGAATTTTAAAAAGGTCTAGCTTGCATTCTAGTAAATTTGATGATTAGATCAAAATAATATTTTAATAGAAGATTTTAAAGATTTTGTTTCCTATCAAATTAAAATTTCATGGTCATGCTATATGTCTTTTATATATATATATAAAACTTGCAAAGCATATGTTTTCAACTTGATATCTAATTATAAAACTTGGTTCGGATTTCCCTTGTTGATGCGAGATCTAAATTATACAAGGTTAATAAAAATTATATATTTTTAAAACAATAACATATATCCTTTTAAATTCAAATTAATTCAAATTAATTCCCCTGATCCATGACGCGAACTGTATTGCAGGCTAACCCGACTCAAATCCGGTAACCATGCTTTAACATCAACAGCAAACATGGGCAGATATCTATGCATCATGCCACATCGTGTAAGAACCCATCACTTTTAGAGACCGCCAGGGCCGGTCAAATAATAATAATAATAAAAAGTCAAAAACGACGCCGATAAAATTAAACCAAAAAGAAAAATAATTCAAAACCCTTTTAAAATTCTCTGATCACTCCCTTTTCTTCCTCGTAAAAATCCCTGATTTTTCAAAACTTTCTGGAGAGAGAAGAAAATCCCCAATCCAAGCACACACAAAATCGTAAATTATCAATGAAGTTATTAAAACTAGTTGCTCTATTTACACTGTTCTCGTTGAATCTAATAAGCTATACATGTCTCGCTGCTTCGATTCAGAGATCGCAGAGAACAGAGGAGGCTTACGTTACGTTGTTATACGGAGATGAGTTTTTATTGGGAGTTAGGGTTTTGGGGAAATCAATTAGAGATACTGGATCCACCAAAGATATTGTCGTTTTAGTCTCTGATGGTGTCTCTGATTATGCCAAGAAGCTTTTACTGGTAATTTTTCTTTCTTTATTATTTTATATTTGTTTGGTTTCTGAGATAATTCAGCTTTGAAAATGGGATTTTGGTGAATTAATTAAGTAAAGAGTGGATCCATTCCTGGTGGAGAAAGTGAATAAAATAAAGGAAATTTTAGTTAATGTATTTGATTTGGTGAGTAATAAGGAAAAACGATTTAAATAAGGTAGAGTATGAAGTTTTTAGCTTTACGTTGTTATAACTCTATTTTGATTAATAAAGTTGATTACTTCAAGAAAAAAAGATGGTGGGATTTGTTTTTTATTTATCTTTTAGAATTCTTGGTTGCGTTAGATTTAGGTTTTGCTTCTTTTTTTTTTAAGTTGTTTAATTTTTTTTGTTGTTTTGTTTTGGGGTTTCGAATGAACATTGTTGTGCAGGCTGATGGGTGGATAGTGGAGAAAATCAGCTTATTGGCGAATCCTAATCAAGTTCGGCCGAAGAGGTTTTGGGGTGTATATACTAAACTAAAAATCTTTAACATGACTAACTACAAAAAAGGTATAATTTCTACCCTTTTTGTTTTTTAAGTTTCGACGCCAATCATAATATTGTTCATTGCTTAGATTGTACTTGCATTTGTTGTTTGGGGTTTATATTTTTATAATGGTAAGTTTTTCCAATGAAAGTAGGGATAAAAGAAGAGTTTTTCTCCATCCATCTAAAACGGTGGTGGATTGTGATGGGATCTTTTCAAGTTTGTGTTTTACCACCATTTGTGTGTTCTTGGAGAATAAATGCTAAACATTTTTTCTGAGTGTTGTCTATTATAAACGTAAAGTTTCACAATCTCTTAGGTCCACTCATCTCCGAAAAGAGAGAAGCATAATTAAATGGTCATGTTGTTTTAGTTGTCTCAGGTTTTGTTAAAATTTAAAAATCTCAAATCTGATTTTCTTGCATGGTAAGAAATCTCAGGCTTTATACTTATGCTTTTCTGTGGGCTCTGAGAACTCAAAATTGTGGTTCTGGTTTTCCCCATTTCTTTTCTTTTAGATTGACACGAGCCAAACAACATATATTTTAGTAATTGTGCTGATTACCTCCTGGTGACTTTTTCATGCAGTTGTATATCTTGATGCGGATACTATTGTGGTCAAAAGCATTGAGGATCTTTTCAAGTGTGCGAAATTCTGTGCCAATCTGAAGCATTCAGAAAGGTTAAATTCAGGAGTCATGGTGGTGGAACCATCTGAAACAGTTTTCAATAACATGATGAGCAAAGTAACCACTTTGCCCTCTTACACGGGAGGTGAAGTGTCTCTTTCTTATCATTTGTAATTATAATCAAGTGCCTACTTTTCATCAATGCCTGCTTCTTTCATGTAAATACAATTGTGTTCATTGCTGTTGGTTGGGTGTTAAAACTTTGGATTATTGTGATTTTTTTTTATCAAAGAATACACTCAATTGCTGTATTTGATCTAATGATTTTGAAGGAAACTTAGCTCTGTCTAACAATGTTGATACCACTAAGTTAGGCGGTCTTTGATAATTTATGTGCCTAGTTGTGCTTTCTCATCAGTTAATAAATATTACTCATAACTCTTACAATTCTCTTTCAATCAAGGCTTGAGCTAATTTTAGTGAAATTAAATTTAGTAGTTAAATTATACATTACCTCGCATTGACTTCTACTAGAAAATTATCTGTGCAGTCTAGTTGATTTTATTACCTTTACCAAATTCTCTATCCTCTTTCTTTCATTCTGTATGGATATTGTCATCCAGCTGTTTATTTTTCTGATATTCTGTCTCATATGTTTTTTTCCAATAACAGGAGATCAGGGGTTTCTCAACTCCTATTATGAAGAATTTCCAAATGCACATGTTTTCCAACCTGGTTTACCTGAGGAAGTACGGAAAAGTAGACCTGTACCTGATATGGAGCGGCTCTCTACTTTATACAATGCAGATGTTGGTCTTTACATGCTTGCTAACAAGGTACTATGTGAACAGAGAATAAGATGATTCTTATTTATGCTGATAGTGCAGATTGACTGCCTCTATAACTGCTGATGCTTCTTTCTTTTGCTTTTTCTCTAATAAGGGGAGCAGAGTATCATATGCTCAACCTCTGCTTTCTTGTCAATTTTTGTAAATCTAACAATTTCAACATGCTAATTCACATTAAATCTGCCTGGTTTAACTAACTTTGAATGGGACTTTAAGTCTTTTGACTAGCTGTAAGGGAGAACAGATATTGAGCTACAAAGTCCTTGGTTCATGGTTTGCACATTTGATTGTGGTGTGTGCTGTGCTTCTGATAAATTTTTCATTCGATATCCTCTAGGGTCCTTTGTTCAAACAATAAATTGATAATTCTTGGGTAATGTTTAATTTATATTTGCTCATCATTTGATTGTTAAATGGTGTTAACTTCTATATTTCAATGCAGTGGATGGTAGATGAGAATGAACTCCGTGTTATTCACTATACACTTGGGCCCCTCAAACCTTGGGACTGGTGGACATCTTGGCTTTTAAAACCTGTTGATGTCTGGCAGGTATTAATTCTTTCTTTAATCAAATTAGCTTGTATTTCTCTTGCTGCTTTTTCAAAACCGTGACTATGAAAACTCAATTCCAACCACACTCTTGGAGTGTAAATAATTGCAGATTAAATAACTCTGGTAATGTTGCAGAGAGTCAGGGAACAGCTTGATGAGTCCCTTCCTGGAACCGGAGGTGGCAAAAATCCAAAAGATGAACTTCTTGTCAAAGTTCTTTTCTTGTTACCATTATGTCTTGTACTTCTCTGTTACTACCGCTCTTTTCTTCAGGTAAGCTGTTCTACAATTGTTTTCCTCAAATGGTAATTGAGGGGATCTATATTCTTCTCTAATGCAATCATTGGTACAGACAAGAGCATTCTGTAGAGGTTCATTATGTGATCATATTAGGCACCTCTATTACAAAATAAGATCAAACGGAGCACTTGCTTACACTGGTATTTCTTCATCATCTGCTGGCAATTCCACCTATCAAGTTAGTTCCCTCGTACCTCTCTTCTAAGTTTGATGGTCAATAGTGAATTGGCCTATGTAGCTGCACTACTTGTTGACTTGATTGGCGCAAGTTACAATTTTTATTGTGATGCTAAACAGTTCTCCAATGACGCACAGTCCAAGGTGCCAGCGTATTTGGGTGGAGTTTCCATCTTCATGTGTTTTATGGCTCTTTTGATCGCCCTTGGGTTTGGTCTTTCAATTGTGCCTCGGCAAGTGATGCCCTGGACTGGTTTGCTCTTGATGTATGAGTGGACATTCACAATCTTCTTCCTTTTATTTGGAGGCTTTCTCCACTTGATCTATCTATGGGGAAAGAGGATGGCAACTCAAGCTGCATCACTTTCTCCTCATTCTGAATCTTTGGCTTATGATTCTAGAAAAGGTTTGTAGACTTTGGTTACATATCCGTGCCAAGTGCTTTCGTTTTGAATTTAAATTAGTTTATAATGCCTGTTTCTGCCGCAGGTCATCGGCAGGGGTCAACTTGCGATGTTGCTGCATGGTACTATGGTTTAGGGATGGCTTTGTTGGCTGTTGGTGCCCCTTCACTACCTTATATTTTTGGTGTTACTGCTCTATTTTTGAGGTAATTTGCATTATCAGGTTTTCTATTGAGATGTCAGTTAGTAGCCCTCCATGTGAAGGGAGTGAAATTAACAAGTAGTATGTGATTTCTTTGCAGGTTAGGGTTGATGGTTGCTGGAGGCCTGGTTTTAGCATCTTTCATGACGTATGCTTCAGAACATCTTGCAATCAGATCATTTTTGAAAGGCTTTGAAGACCGGGACACAGCACGAGCTAGGAACGAATGTTTCTTATTTTGACCGGTGGCTTAAAATGTTGATGTAAGTGTACGTTCCCTTTGATTTGTAATCTACTCAACATTGCAATTGATTTGTAACAGTATAGAGATTTTCCTCTTCCCAGGTCTTGTAATATTCTTTCAGGAACAGTTTGATTGGACTTGACAGTAAGGCACACACCCAATTTTGTATGATCCAACTAATGAAATTTGGTGATGTAAATGGTTGAATTTTTCACCTTCTCAAGGTAATAATATGTTAGAAGTACCAAGATTTTTCAATTGATTTTGAATGATAAACAGTTTATTAGTGACTTAAATTTGTAATTTGTTGTTCTACTATGAATCATGTACACTTAGCTCTGCCTTTGTGCTGAGCTGCTCTATTTCATGGTATTCCTACCTTTTTCTCGTCAAAGCATTTTTTCCTAAAAAGAAGAGAAACTGCTACAAAGTGTTTCATTGAAGTGGTCCAAAATTTGTGACAGTTAATATGTATGTATGTATGTATGTATGTGTATTTAGTATAGAAAAATTATAATTATGTTATTGATTATGAGTAATTAGTAACTTATTCTATGTCTTAAGAAAGCTTAACTTTTACCATGACATTGAGATTTGTTTCTTATTTGGATGGTGTTTATGATTATTGCTATGAATGGATGTTGTGTGGTTTAAGGATGTTTTTAAGTACAAAACCTATTTAATTATTATTATATTCTTCTATTATTTATGTTCTTGTTAATATGTGATTATTTAAATTAATCCTTTTACATGGGTTTCTTTTTCTTTAAAAGTAAAATAGATGGTTAATAATGAGTCAAATAATTATGTTTATAAAAAGATTCACAGCTAATAATTATGTTTATGGTCGAGCCCTGAACCGTAACCATTGGTCAGGTCTGTTGTCCCATTTTCAAATTGATTGATCTTCATTCTGTGTCCATATATAAAAACAGTGCCGGAGTCAATTTCTTTAATTAACCAGATTAATTAAATTATATTACATTCTGAACTTAGACCATCAACGAGTCATTAGTCCATCACTTGCTATTGTTTCTTGCCATGCCTGCACCGATGGACTGTTTAATATGCACAGATGCATTTGCCTTTTGAAGCAAATAATTAAAATTAAAAAAAATAAAATTCTGTAACATGCTTTTAAAAGGGATTCCTTTTGGGTCTTTCGAACCAACCACAGTTTCTGAACGTATACCAAGCTTTTTGATTCTGCAGACATGGCAGCAAGCCAATCCACCATAGAAATCTGAATATGATATCAACTTTGGCACTAGAGAATGGAGGAGGTTATCGGAAAAGGCAGAAACAAGATCGTAATTAATTGATAGTGGAAGGTTTCTACTTTCTAGTGTTGCGTTTGCTTATTTGATGTTTGAATCTTCTTCAATTTTAGTGAACTGTCATTGAACTAACCCACCATTATTAATGATTATATTTACTTTTCCTTGAGTCCTTGATGACTCATTAACCAATAGAAAAATGCTAATTGATATAGAATTACTTTTTGGTTGTCATTTTCCACTAATCAAGACACATGGCGACTAGCCCAGAAAAATTTAAAAAAAAAGAAAAAGGAAAAGCAGATTTTGAAAGGTGGGACTTTGTTGAATCATCATCCTTATCCTAAAGGTTGTATAGTTCATGACAACTCCTGTTAATTTAACTTTAAAGTTGCAGAAAGCTACAAACTTTGTTTATACCGCTATAATGTGACTTTTTTCATCGAAAGAAAGGTGGCTGCAAAGATTGCATGGTCCATTGAAGGGACATGGATATCTTCAATATGAAGTTACCTTACCATCTGTGTGAGCATCTTTATTTGAGGTTAAGATCGTGAAAAGATGGAAAGCAACACTTCGTCTAATTAACCACAAGCAAAGCTGATCATAGTCTGAAAGGTAAATCTTGAGATTAATTCCTCTTAGTTTAGATCACAAGGACATGGATTGGACATGTATATCTGAGGTTGCTTGTTTGCTAGTTATAGTACAAATTTGGAGAATATGCATTTCTGATGCCTAACGTCTGCAATTTCAGGAAGTTCTCATATTTTAGAGTATTTTACTACATTATCTTCTTTCTCATGTATTTGGAACAAATTCTGCTTCTCCTCCGCCTCCAGTACTCTAGCTTTGCAGGCACGAAGAGCTTGCCGGCCTCACTTGTGTTTGGAATGGATCACGGTTTAGATCTCCATCAAGATTGTGAGATTTATGATTTGTTTGGTGAGTAAATTTGACTGGACAGGATAAGAGAAGATGAAAGTAGATGCAACCGAATGAGATGAGCATTTCCCAAATTCGGCTATGGGTGGCATGTACGCTCACCAAATATTATAGCACAATTAGTACTGAAATTGAGTGAAAACTATCTCAACGTACATTCTCAGAAGTTACATAACATGATATTTGACATGATCGTGCGTGTTCCATAGCTTTACTTGAAACTTTCCTAGATTTGCATGCACTAATTAAGACTTCTTCGAGGTAGACAGGCTCCGATGTTGCGTGAGCATGGTGGACATGTCACTGTGTCACTATAAATGCTTTGACATTTCCCTTTTACCTGTAATTCTACGCTGGTGACAATCATGAAGGACAGCTAATGTCTGGCAATATAAATTCTGAAAGCACCATATATATGGTGACATGGCCCATGCCAATAATGTCTACCTACAATAATCAATCATGTGCTATTGTTCCTTCATGACTTTTTTTAATTGAACCTTTGTTCCTTGTGATGAACCCTAGCTAGCATTTTCATAACCTATTTAGCTCGTATATGTTTGGAGTTTTAACTGCTGTTCACTAACTCGTTTGAGACAATTTCTATGCAGTAATCGGTTTCTTGCTAGCTACTGATAACAACAGTAGATGAACAGGTGCAAACACATAAAGTAATAGATGGGTGATTGAACGACAAAAACCAAGCTGCGCTGCGAAGTCTGCAATTTTAAATATTGTCAAAGACCACAACGATTAAGAAATAAGGTGAAGATCTATGTTCTAAAATGATTAATTAATGGTTCCCTTTTCGGTGTTTAAGGATACAGAAGCGCTGAGAAAGTGGGAGAGAATTTGTTTGGTCGCCCGAAAGACGTAAGATAACAACTTCAAGAAATGAAATATTGGAATCTAATCGGGAGTTAAGATTCCATATATGTTTTTATTATTTGTACTCTCTTCCATTTTCTTGGCAACCAAACATGGAAAAAACAAGAAGAAACGAAAAAGGAGAGGATAATTCAAAGCCAAGAATTAGACTTGCCTAGAGGTTCCATTCCCTCTGGTCATCATCTCTCTTTTGTATCTTAAGGCCACGGCTCCAAGGCTACTCCATTGTTATCAGCAAGTAATCCTTCAAACAATCTCCTCCTCCTCCTCCTCCTCCTCTTCCTCCTCCTCAAAACTACCATGATGATCTCCTCCTTCGATAATGATAAACCCTGATGGAAAAACAAAATGAAAAGGAAATTTGATCAAGAAAAAGAAGATGCCAGCATTTTCATCAAGTTCTTGGTTGTTATATACACCAAGGCTAAGGTGATGAGGTTTCTTGGCTCTTGGGTTTAAGGCGGATGATACAAGAAATAAAATAGAAGTAAAAGAAATATGTAGGCCACGTACGAGTGAGGGACAACTATGATATAATATTATAGTGAATGGAATATCTCATAAAGTAAATGAACCTATAGTTATACCATGGTGGGAATCTAGGTGAACCATCTAATTGTGGGGTCATTAAGGGAAAAGAAAAGAAAAAAACTCAACCATCATTAATTAATAAATAAAGAAAAAAAAATAGAAGTGATTATAGATCAATTCTTCTAATTCCCACTTCTTAAGTTAGGATTTTGGAATAATATTAAAAAAAATATTACTTAGAATATATTAAAATATTGACATGAGATGTATATTTTAAGATGGTTCGGAAAAATAAAAAGTTGATCTAAAAATACTTTTTTATCATGAAAAAAAAAAATTAAAACCGAATTTGAGGCTAGAATATTAGCCACCATTAACTTAATCATTTTTTTTGTCAAGTTTGGTGTTATTAATTAATGAAGTTGGATTAAGTGAGGTAGACACAATTAGTATACAAGTATAATTATAGATGAAATCTCTAGTAGATTTTGATATGAAGTAGATATTTTTATAATATAATGTCATTGAAAAAAGGACCTGAAAAGCTTAAGGTTCTATAATATAATGTTAAAGATGAAATTTTAAAAAAATTAAAAAAATACTTAAAAAAAAAGAAGTTAAATAAGGTTAATTTTCAAAACCAGTGACTCAGATCATGAAATCGAAATGATCTCATAGGAGACAAAAACAAAAATAAATAAAAAACATTAAGCAAAATTCTTAATAGTAAAAAAAAAATTAGCAATCAAAACAATGAAGATCAAATCTTGTATAAAAACTAATAAAAGAAAATAACGAGGGACAAAATTGAAAAATAAAATAAATTAAGAAAATGATAAAAAAAAATTAACAATCAAAATAATAAGGACCAGAATTGAATAAAAAAATTAAATTAAATAAAAATATTGAGGGAAAAAATTAAAAAAAAATCAAGAAAGTAAAGAAAAAACAACAATCAAAAGAATGAATATTATATTTGATATAAAAATCAAATAAAACTAAATAATAAGGGATGCAATTAAAATAAAAACCAATTAAAAAATTAATCCAAAACAAAAAAAACCAATAAAAAGAATAAGAATCAAAATTGAAAGACAAATAAATAGGTTGACAAGGACAATTATAAATTCTGGAAAAACCAATGCAGATTTCAAGGAGAGAAGAAAGAAAAAAAAAGGAAGGAGAAAAATATTTAATCACTACTGAACTATCGTGATTATCACTACACGTGCCACTACATGAGCTGCACCACCATTTTATGCATCAACAAACACGGTGGATGGGTGTTTTTGGACACTGAATATCACTGCACGCACACTAAATG
>Ga0325401_1005312_pt1 | contig 12303 bp, 6 predicted proteins | sample PopdelMetagenome_FD_205666 | JGI IMG/M metagenome (GOLD analysis project Ga0325401, IMG submission 205666) | Populus deltoides microbial communities from Bellville, Georgia, United States - Xylem-PdKOR-R2 | ecosystem: Host-associated > Plants > Phyllosphere > Stem > Wood/Secondary xylem | place...
TTATGCCCTGATTTAATGTACTCGATGAAGCCGGAAATTTCCCAGTTAGGAATTGCATTCTTGGCTATCACTACCGTTCCTTTCATTTCCGATGGCTTTGGCCCATACTCGAAGTCTCCATTGGGCAGTAAACCTGAAATCAATGGCCATTAGTTGACTCAAGCACATGAAATATAAATGCTGCATGTAAACGCCATCCTGCATGTTGGGATTGATATGAAAATGCAAGCTAAAATCAAAATTAAAAAAAAAAGTGAATTAAGTTTTTTACAAAATTAAGGTCTGTTCACTGATAGAAAGTTATTTCTTTTTTTTTTTTTAATTTTCGTTTTCACATTTTTTTAGCAAATAAGGAGCTGATTCTCAGCTTAGAAAAAAAAAAAAAAAAACAAGCAGGGTCTTGAATTCAGATCCAATGATAAGAAGGAATCGAAGAAAAAACTAGCAATGCCAGATCATACATGTATTATATCACACAAGGAACCAAGAGGAAGTGACCAGCAAAGATGTGGTAGCAAGCAAATCAAAGCTGAAACTTTGTGAGTAGACGAAGAAATTTTTGGAGGACTTACCATCAGTGACTGACAACGCAACTTGCCAGGTGATGCAGAGTGACACTAACAGCACGGTGGCTCTGTACATTGCGTTTAATTTACAGGGAGAGAGAGGGAGGGAGGAGATGTTAGGCATGGAGATCGCTTGAAGGTGTGCCGTGTGCGTTGGGTTTTATTTGCTTCGGTCCACGAAAAAGACACCGGTTTGGGTCAAAACTACATGAGTGCCACTACATCTATTTGGTGGTCAATTTCATTGAAGACAGTCACAATTATTGTGGGATTGTAACAGTAATGGTGTCATAGTTACTGTAGTTTAAAGTTTTGAAAATATATTAAAATTAATTTGATTAGAAATATATTTAATTAGAAAAAAAAATACAAGATAATTCTATACGTAGATGCAAGAACTTGGTATAAATGCACACATCCAACAAGAATTAGCTTGGCAGTGTGGTTGTGATTGCTTTTCAAATAACTTTTCGTGCCGAAATGCATGCCAATGATTTTATTTTTTAAAAATTATTTTTAACATCAGCATATTAAAACGATCCAAAACATACCAAACATACATACAGTTTATAATAATAATCAAACAGTTTCTTAGAACAGAAATTAAATTATAAAAAATAGTGATCAATTCAACTGTTATAGTAAATGTAGTGTAGAGAATACAATTCCAGCATTTTTTATATATATATTTGGAGAATGATATAAGAATCAAATATTCTTGGGGGGCTAAATTTTAAGATTTGGTCGTCTTCTGGTGGAGGTTAAGAGGGAAGGCATTGAAATCCACGCGCTATAATTAAGATGTTGTTTATAATACTAATCAAGATTTGAATGGTTCCTAAAAGTCTGAAGCAAGTCCCAGTTGATTGCATGGAGAAGCACGTGGTTTACATAATGTTTTGTTGTCTGCATCGGTCGCTTCTGGGAAGCTGATTGGTGCCCATGATCTGTAGATGCATCAATCGACAAAAACAACCTTAATCCACTAATTTGGAAGCTGATTAACTTAATTAATATGATGGCTCGTGTGGAAGAAGCAGAAACATCTCAGAATCAGATGGGAGCGACAAATCATGTGGATTAGATTAAAGGATGATTCAGATCTTATATTATACAACCCATGTGCGAAAGAGGCGTTATCTTCATGAGTATGCATTCAGTTTCCTGACATATAATTACAAGCCAGCTTAATTAGTACATTTTATAATTATAATATAGTTTTTATATCTGGTTCTGCTCTTTTTTGGTCGGCAATCATGCTATAACTTAATGGCTCGTGGGCATGTGCAGGCAGTCAATGGATGCATTGGGATTGAAGACGCGATATATAATATATATATATATATATATATATTACATTATTTTTTTCGGTCGAATCATTTTTTTTTATAACATAGAAAATAGAAAAGAAGTTCAGTCAATGAAATTATGAGATATTAGGTAGGGATATCTTCTAGAATAATATATAAAAAAAATAACAAAGTTCAAGGTCCAATAATCTAACTTTAACTGATAAAATTAAAAAATATTAATTTTAAAAAAAATTAAAGAAAAAACCCGAGTCAATCCAGGATCACTCTACTAACCTGTTACCCATGATATAAGATCAAGATTAAAAAAATATATTTTTAAAAATAATGATCTGGAAAAAAGAATCGAAGTTAAATAAATAAATAAAATATTGAAAAAAAAACTTGAGTCACTCTGGGTTAACTTGACTAACCTGCGACCCAAGATAACCATATAGAAAAGAAAAAAAACATCAAAAATCAGAAAGGTCAAGATCCAATAGCCTAATGTCAAATGATGCAGTTATATATATATATATATATATATATCTCTAAAACAACTCAGGTTAACTTGACTAACCCGCAATAAAATGAAAAAATAAAAAAAAAAGTGCAATAAAAAAAATAAAGACCGAAATTGGATAAAAAAAACAAATGAAATTTTAAGGAATAAAATTGAAAGAAAAAAAAAACAAATTAAGAAAAGGATTAAAAATGAGCAATTAAAAGAATGAGGATGAAAATTAGAAAAAAAAAATAAATCAAATAAAAGTTTGAGGGACAAAATTGAAGAAGAAAAAAAGAAAATTGAAGAAGAAAAAAAGAACAAATCAAGAAAAGGATTAAAAACAACAATCAAATGAAAGAATATCATATTTGATATAAAACCAAATGGAAATGGATGAAATTTTTTTAAAAAAATCCAAGACAAACAAAGACCAATAAACAAGATGACCACAACTGAAATAAGAAATAAATAGGAGGACAACTCTGAATATTTGTTAACCTGGCTTGAATTTCAAGGAGATGAGAGAGAAAAGAGGGTAAGGAGAAAAAAATCTCACATTTGTCGAACTGTCATGAATTGCATTACATGAACTTTCCCATTAGGAGCACCACCACTAGACACTTTGGAAGACACGACAGTTGGACTTTTTTTGTCGTTGAAAGATGCCTCATGCGCCGTCTAAAGGGTGCAGATAGCATCTACTCACTAACGCGAGCTACGCATGCCCCATCTACTTTATTATTCTTATTTTTATTTGTTAAAATACTAATTTACCCCCAATTCAAATAGATTATAATAGAAAAACCATGATGAAAATACCAAAATACCCTTAACCTCTCCTTTTTTTTACAATGAAGTAATTTCTTATTTTAAAAAATGAAATGGCGCAAAAGCCCCTCTCATCCTTTAAATTTTTTTTATTTTTTAAGGGTATTTATGTCATCTCACTATGCAAAAAAAATTGATAAACCATTACCCCTGATTAATTTCATAAAACCAAATGAATCCCTTAGAAAAGACCATCTCACCTCGTATAAAGGCCATTTGTTTTATGTAATGAAGAGCAAAGATATCATTACATTGTAGCAATCCATGATTCAATATATCTTATCTTACAGTAAAATATTGATGGGGTTTAGTGTTTATTTTCTAATATATATATAAAGAAAAGACAAGTATAAACAACACATAATTCCCCTTGTCATCACATAAAATTTCTAATTTAAAATTTTATCATCAAATATTTTCTCATATTTCTTTCTATGAAGTTTACAGCTCCTTATATAAACTCAAAAAATTAACCTAAACAAAATAGAAAATAAAAGTCATACCTAGAAAGTAAAAAACCAATAAAAGTCCATAAAGCAAAAAACCAATAAAAGTTCTAAACAAACTAAATAAAAAAATACCCGAAAGGGAGCTTATGGGCTTAATTTGGCATCCTTTTGGATCTTGATTGATTATAGCATAGAGGTTTGAGCTTCTAAAATCTTCTAACAAAATTTGAGCACAATGTAATGGTTTGATAAGAAGTTATGGTTATTTCATCAGGGTGATTATTCTACACAACTCAAACATCTTTTTTAATTTAATCATATCTCATTAATTTATAAATATTCTTATAGGGCTATTCACATAGCTCAATTATGACAAATCCATAACGTACTAATCTGAACCACCTAAATCAATTAGGTCAGGAGGGTATGACATGTTGCCTGCATTAGATACATATATATACATTCAAATGATTTTAAAGTATTTAGTGAAATACTAGATTATTGGCTCGTGCTACGCTGCAGATCAAATTAATGTTTTTTAATGTAAAAAAAAAATTCAAGTGTCGCTAACGTGTTTTGTAATAAGGAATTCTTTTTAAACGTTTGAGGGTGGACCCGATATGATCCAGTCAACTTGATGGATCCAACAACAACCCAAATGACCGTTAAAAACATAGTTTGACTAAAACAATTTCAAGACATCCTTTTCTTTTAATATTAAGATGGAAACATATTGGATCAACTTATATCAACTCGAATTAACTTGTCAAATCTACGACCCATATCGTGAGACTGAGATAAACTCATAGAAAGAAAATCAAAACAAATTATGAAACTCAATTCTCAATTAACTCAATATTAAAGGATGAAATTGAAAAAAAATCAATTAAAAAAAGTCCCAAGAACAAGAAACTTGAGTTAAGTTGTCAAGCCCACAATAAAGGTCATGTAACTGGATAAATTCATAGAAAACAAATTGAAAAAATTATAAAGCCTAATTCTAAGTCAACCAAATGTTGAAAGATAAAATTAAAAGAAAAAACAAAAAAGCGACCTAAGTCAACTTATGTTAAGCCACCAAACTCATGACACGAGTAATAAGACCAAACAAATCACATAAAAAGTAAACTGAAATTTTTTTGTGAAGTCTAATGTCAAATCAATTAAATATTAAATGATAAAATTAAAAAAAAAATCAACAAAAAAAGATAAAAAAAATATCCGAATTAATCTGTCAAACCCTTTGACTTAAGTGATGAGGTCGAGTAAGAAAGTCTAATATTAAAAGATGAGATTGAAAAGAAAAACAAAACCTTAAAAAATTTTAAAAAATAAGAAAAACTTGGGTAACAAGACCGAAATAACCTCATAGAAAACAAACAAAAAAAACACATGAGTTAATTCGTCAAACCCGTGAACCGAATAATTCGATTAAGTTAAGAAAATCTAATATTAAAAAAAACCAAGTAAACATTGCTTTTGTGAGGAGGGGAATAGTAAGTTTCCCCTCCTCATTTAGTTTTTTTTAATTAGTAATTAATGTGGTGCAAACATCAAATAAAACCCATATTATGATGTTCAAAAATCTATGTTGAATTATAACATTAACAAAATAAAAATAAAATAACACAGATCCATACTATGAGTGAAGCACCAAATTATGGCAAGATTAATTTGGATTTTCTCAAGTTGAGAGACGAACATGATCATTTTGAGTTAAATAAAGCAATTGAAACCAAATATTAATGAAACAAATATTGAATTATATTATCCATAGCATAGCTTAGACTAGAAGGAGCTGAGCAGAGCTAAGAAATCTTAAAAATTATTTGTAATTTAAAAAATACATAAATTTCTTGTTGATTTGGAGAACATGATTTGTGTTCTAAAATATATTGATAATTGTTATACACGGGCGCGTGTTATGTCAAGAAAGTGTTCTAACCTGTTTATTTTTGTGTTTTAAAAATATTTTAAAAAAATTAAATTTTCTTATTTCAAATTAATTTTTGTATATATAGCTAATAAATGAGGTGATGATAATCATGCATGTATCTATTCACATGAGAGGGTGATGAATGAATGTGAAAAAAATAATCCAAATCATGAATGTTGTTATTTTGATGTTTGTAAGAAAATATTTGTAATTTAGAAAATATATAAATTTAGCTCACGAAACTCTTAACTTTCTCACCCTATCTACATGGAAACCTTTTATTTTCTTGCGAACAAGGTGAATATTAAAGAAAGTTGTTTTCTTGTGTAATTTCTATGCCTATTTATTTTCTATTTAACTATATTAGGAACATATATAAACGGAAACCTTTTTTCATTGTTTTTTTTTTAATAAGGCAACGTCTCAACTTTAGGTTATAATAAAATGTCTTCTCTTTCAAACCTAAACCATGTACTTTAGGCTACCACATATAAATCTCACTAGTTCTAAGTCTAATTCTATGATCTTTATTATTAACAAACATATCTTTATTTTTCATGTCTTTCATTGTAGCTAACTCGTTGAAATACAAAAAGGTTATTAAAAAACTAGAGAAATACTATGATTTTCTAGAAAAATAGATTTAGAAAAATAAAAACTAAAATTTCATATTCAAATGCAACATTTATCCATCCAGAAAACTAGTATTCTTGTCTTTCAAATTTAACTTGAGTTTTGAAAATATAATTTAGAGATTCTCTGTAATTTTTCTTTACTAATTATCCACTTTTTTCCACAAAAAAAAAAGACACGAGCAATGCGATTTTATATTCGAGCACTTTTTAGCAATGTGAAAGATTAAAGATATTTGTTTTCTATTTCTATATTTAGTTAGTATCATAAATTTATTTTTAATTATAAATCTAATATAAAGTCTTTGTTGAGTTAACAACATAATTTTTTTATGATACTTTTTAATTTGAATAAAATAAAATTAATATTTTACAATTAGATTATCAAAAATACGAAATATTAAGATGAATTTTATAAAATATGGTTTTCATTTTTTTTAATGAAAAATAGGTGCAATCTTGAAGTATTACTTGTTTTTTTTATTGGAAAATTTTGCCTTCATTTCAATAAATAAACATATTTTCCAATTCAGAAAAAGAAAAATTTTAAACCTATATGGAAGTGTGGGGCATGAAAATCATTACATTGTATTTCATGTCATATGAGAACTCATAAGGATTAATAGTCCATGATACATGGTAGTGTTGGTGGTGGTGTCATTCCCATCATAATTCACAAGTGTATTAGGTGTTTTCAAGTGTTTCTTATCTCTGACATGATAACTTATTGACGTAGAGACAAATTATTTTCTTTAGAGTTGGAGAATTCCAAAATGAATATTTGAGGAAGCAATAAAAGGACTACCTTCAATGTGTTAGAGAATAATATAAATCATATCTTGGGACCTCAAGTAACAGCTTAAGCTATTGGTTGAGATGATTCTTTGACATAGTATTAAAGCCTTGATGACTAAGCGGTCATGAGTTCGAATCTCATCATCCTTATTTATTTGATAAAAATTAAGCACAAGGTAGTGTGGACTTGTGCAAGTTTCAAGCCCAAAGAGCTTTCACTTAAAGGATGTGTGTTAGAGAATAATATAAATCATATCTTGGGACCTCACCTAACAGCTTAAGCTATTGGGTTGAGATGATTCTTTAACGCAGTAGGCCACCTAACTAGGGCCTAGGTGTAAAAAATACTCTTTTGTGTAAGATACAGAGAGGTTGTTAAATCTGCTCCAAAATCATGACTCATAGAGTTTTACCCTTATTGGTTTAGTCATTAGAATAATAGGCCTTATTAGGATTGTGTGACGTGTCCCTACAACAATCATTCTCTATAATATGTCTAGTTATGAATTTAAGTCAGATACTTTTAAAAACATAGTTTTTGTTCGGTATCACGTTACCTAATTAGAAAGGTATTTTAATGATTTCTGTAAAGAGTGATATCGAAATAGTAGTTTGGAGGTTGTTTTATCTCCAAAGAAGTAATGTCTCGGCCTTAGGTAATCCAACGTGTTTATTTTCAAACTTAAACCATGTACTTGAGTTCTCATAAGCTATTATTTATTAATCGTAACATGCAAGTCTTATTCTAAATCTTTGGTCACCATTCTTGAGTTTAATATTAACAAATATATCTTTATCTTTCTTTTTAGGTAACTTGTTGAAATACAAAAGAGTTATTTAGAAATAAAGTAATACTTTAATTTTCTAGAAAACTTGCCTAAACAAATAAGAGTTGTAAGGTTAAGTAATTGGAATAGCTTTGAGAGAAGGACTTCTGAGTAGCCAAAAGTTCTAGTGAAATAGAATGTGTATCAAGTGTGGGCTTTAATGCTAAGTGTTCTAGTGTAATTTCAAGTTGTTTCCTTCAATGATGAGAAGTTTCTAGGATGAATATTTAAGAAAACATAGAAGGGCTACCTCTAGTGGGCTACCTAAATTGGATCAAGATTAAGAGACTACTCTTTTATATATGATACATGGAGAGTTGGAAAAATCTTCTCCTAGAACCTAATGCAATGAGTTCTACCTTTGTTAGTTTAGTCGTTGTGATAATAGGTCTATGAAACCTATCATTTTACAACCATCATTCCCTATAATATATTTAGTTATGAAATTAAATTAAATAATTTTAAAAAAATCAAAACTATCATTAGTAGATTTTTTTTTTTTGATTTCAATATCACGTGACTTGATGTTGTTATTAAACATACTAGAAATATCTTTTATTTTTATTTTTTGCAATAAGTGATATTGAAATAGTAGTTTGAAGATTGTTATTTCTCAAAAAAGACAACGTATTAGCTTTAGATAATCCAACATTATCTCTTTCAAACTTAAACCATGTATTTAAGTTCTCATAGGCTACTATATATAAATCATAAGTTGTAAGTTTTATTATGATTTTATCGTCATCATTCTTGAGTTTAATATTAATAAATATATCTTTATTCTTCATGTCTTCCTTTTTAGGTAACTCATTGAATTACAAAAAGATTATTTAGAAATAAAGTAATATTGATTGATAATTATTGATCATTAAAAGGTTGAGTAGTGCTAACATCAGTTGAGAAGTTACATCAGATCTAACAGGAAGCTTACCCTGAAAATAAACACCGCAACAAAAACAAATAACTTAACTAATTTAAACATGAAGTTTATATGGATATAGAAACAACTTTCATTTTTTATTTGAAGACCAAAATAACTAATAGGAGAATATATATATATATATATATATATATATATATATATATATATATATATTCAAAAGATAGAATTGAATATGGCCCCCACATTATCATTTACTCTTAATTGAATATTTGTTTTGATATATCAAATGCCATTAAGGATGGGAACAGAAAAGACAGAGTTTTTGCCTTTTTATTTACGTTAGTTTCTTCTAAATTACACATATTCATATAAAGAGAATAAAAAAGTTGTTTTCTACTTTAATCATTATATGTATTCTTCATGTCTGAAGTGAAACTAGAATACAACACTATTTGTTTCTTATTTAACCATATTAAAAACATATACAAACAAGAATATTTTTCATTGTTCTTCTTATAAATAAGGCAAGACCTCCATGTTTATCATAAGAAAATATCATGAGATCAACAAGAAAGAGAGAGAAATGAAAGTAGAAGAAAAGGCACATGTAGTTTATTTACCAATGCAATGACACTTACCAAGTCAAGAGTACCTTGACGTTATATTCTCCGTCCTTCACAGTGTCTAAATCTTATTAACCTATCTACGACCCTTTCCATTTTAAACCTTTCCTTTTTGCACCATACTTTTTATAGGTCTCACATTATAGATGAGATAGGGAAGGCATACAAGAAAAATATATTCTTTCAAGAATTATTTATGCAAAAATCAGTAAATATGAGTTATACACTATTTAGACATGTTTATATTACTAAGCTATGTGTATTGTGTGAAAGATGTGTTCCTATAATAGCTATTGTTTTCACATTATATTACTAGGTGCAACATGTTATATAAAGGCATAAGGATGGTTGGTCTTTATATTTTCTTAAGAATAGAATGTGTATTACACGTGGGCTTTGCTACCAAGTGTTCCTTATCTCTAACATATGACTTTCTATGCTTAGAGGCAAGTTATTTCATTTAGGGCTGTGAGAATTCCAAGATGAATATTAAAAAAAAACATAGAAGGGCTACCTCTAGTAGGACTCCTCATTTGGACATAGGTTGAGAGAATATTATTTTGCATAGGATTCTTGGAGAAGTGGAAAAATCTCTTCCAGACACTAACTCAATTATTTTTACTCTTGTTAGTTTAGTCATTATGATAATGAGATTCTATTAGGACAACGAGACTTATCCTCTCAACCTTCATTTCCTATAATGTATTTAGTTATGAAATAAAATCAAATACTTTAAAGAAAATCAAAATCATCACTAGTAGATTTTTTGCTTTGGGTTTTTGTATCATGTGACTTTATGTTGTTATTAAATATACTAAAAATATCTCTTATTGCTTCTCACAATGTGACTTTATTTAAGTAGTTATTTGAAAACTATTATATCTTTGAAAAGGCAACATCTTAGTTTTTAGGTGATCAAACAATTATTTTAAAAAACTTAGATCATGTACTTGAGTTTTCATAGGCTTCTATATATAAATCATTAGTTGTAAGTCTTATTCTAATTCCATGGTCACCATTCTTGAGTTTAATATTAACAAATATATTTTTATCTTTCTTGTCATTTTTTTAAATAACTCATTGAAATATAAAAGGGCTATTTAAAAATAGAGTAATCCTCTAATTTTCTAGAAAAAATTCTTAATCCAAAGTCTAATTTTCTTGTCATGTACTTGAGTTTTCATAGGCTTCTATATATAAATCATAAGTTGTAAGTCTTATTCTAATTCCATGGTCACCATTCTTGAGTTTAATATTAACAAATATATTTTTATCTTTCTTGTCATTTTTTTAAATAACTCATTGAAATATAAAAGGGCTATTTAAAAATAGAGTAATCCTCTAATTTTCTAGAAAAAATTCCTAATCCAAAGTCTAAATGAATGGATTTTTAGGAGTTACGAGGTTGAATGAGAGGAATAGGTTTAACAGAGGGAGTTTTGAGTAGCTAAAAGTTGGATCCCTTTCAAAATGAAGTGAAGTTGGTATTTACAGTGATAGAATGATAATTATTGATAAATAGAGTAATCCTCTAATTTTCTAGAAAAAATTCCTAATCCAAAGTCTAAATAAATGGATTTTTAGGAGTTATGAGGTTGAGTGAGAGAAATAGGTTTAACAGGGGGAGTTCCGGGTAGCTAAAAGTTGGATCCCTTTAAAATGAAGTGAAGTTGGTATTTATAGTAATAGAATGATAATTATTGATCATTAAAAGGTTGAATGGTGCTAGCGTCAACTAACAAATTACACCAAATCCAAATCATGAATTTAAGCTAAAAGAAAACAGACACCATGACAATAAAAAATAACTTAACTAATTCAAACTTGAAGTTTACATGTACAAAGAGACAACTCCTATTTTTTGTATAAGGACTAAAATAACTGATAGAAGACAGAAAAACATATTCAAAAGTTAAAACCGAATGAAACCCTATATATTATTTACCCTCAACGGAATATATGTTTTGATGTATTGGATACCATTAGGGATGAGAATAAAAGATATTGAAAGTTTTCCCCTTTTTACCTTGTTTTCTTCTAATTTGCACATATACATTTAAAGAAAATAAGAAATTTGTTTTTTTATGTAATCTCTATATGTATTTTTCATGTCTAACATGAAACTAGAATACAACTCTATTAATTTCCTATTTAACCATATTTTAGATTCTTTCATGTATTATTTATATAAGGGTTAGTAAATATGAGATGTACATCACTTAGACATGTCCATATTATTAAACTATATGAATTATGTGAGTTATGTGTTCCTATAATAGGCATGATATATACTTTATATAACCAAGTACAACATTTCATATAAAAAGTTATAAGGTCTTTACATTTGTTAAGAATAAAATGCACAGTAAATATGAGCTTTGCTGCCAAATGTTCCTTATCTTTTACATGACAATTTGTTGGTATAGAGATAAGTTATTTGTTTTAAAGCTGGGAGAATTCCAAGGTGAATCTATAAGGAAGCATAAATGGACTACCTTAATGAGCCACCTGATTTGGGACTAGATTGAGAAACTATTATTTTATGCAGGATGCTAGGAGAGGTGGTGAAATCTTCTTTCGGACCTTGACTTAAAAAGTTTTACCATTATTGGTTTGGTCATTGGAATAGTAGGACCTTATTGAGATCTTAGGACTTGTCGCTACAACCATCATTCTCTATAAAATATTTAGTTGTGAGATTAAATTGTATTCCTTTAAAAAACATCAAAACCATTATTAGTAGACTTTTTGCCTTTTGTCTCGGTACCACATGCCTTGATGTTATTATTTGACATATAAGAAAAATCTATTATTGCTTTTCATAATGACAAATATCTAACGGGTAGTTTGAAGACATTATCTAATAAAATAAAACTGCTCAGTGTTTCACTGTACACTGCACAGTGTAGTCCACAATGAAACGCTAAGCTGTATTTTTTCTTCTTTTTTTCGTTTTTTATTTTTGCT
>Ga0325401_1005313_pt1 | contig 12303 bp, 11 predicted proteins | sample PopdelMetagenome_FD_205666 | JGI IMG/M metagenome (GOLD analysis project Ga0325401, IMG submission 205666) | Populus deltoides microbial communities from Bellville, Georgia, United States - Xylem-PdKOR-R2 | ecosystem: Host-associated > Plants > Phyllosphere > Stem > Wood/Secondary xylem | place...
CCATCATCTTCTTCTATGAGTTTGGTTCTTGCTGAACTGGCCCACGCCTCGGGTCGTGGACCCGAGGCGCCCGGAGAGGTCAGGACGGTCGCGATGGGGTCAGAGACACCCTGTCCCATCGCATCCACGGCAGTCTCCCGGGGGTCCAGGGGCCTCAGGCCCTTGGCGGGTGAGGTCCGGAGAGGGCGGAGCCCTCTCCGGTCCCGCAAGCGAAGGATCAGGGCTCCCGGGCAGCGTTCCCGACAGCGCGGGCGCCCGGAGACCCGCCGCCCTCAGCCCAGCCCCTCCTTCTCCGCCCAGGCCATCAGCATCAGCACCGCCCAGAGTCGGTAGGCGTGGTTGCGGCGTCCGCCCGCGTGTTCCCGCCACATGGCCGCGACGAGCGGGACGTTGCCGATCAGGCCGGATCGCGTCAGCCGTTCCGGTTCCAGCAGGGCCGCGGCCCAGTCGCGCAGCCCGCCGCGCAGCCAGGCGGCCAGCGGCGGTTCGAAGCCCTGCTTGGGGCGCTCGAACAGGGCGGGCGGGACGTGGCGGGCGAGGGCGCGGCGGAGGACGAGTTTCCCGCGGATGCCGTCGGTCAGGTGGTTCCCGGGCAGGGAGGCGGCGAAGGCGACGAGGTCGTTCGACAGCAGCGGCGCCCGCACCTCGAGCGACGCGGCCATGGCGGCGCGGTCCACCTTCGTCAGCAGGTCGTCCGGCAGGTAGGTGCGGGCGTCGAGCCACATGGAGAGGCGGGCCGGCGACAGGCCCCCGGGGCGCAGGGACGGGTCGTCCAGCGGGCCGCGCGGCGGGGTGTCGGGAAGGATCCCGTCGGCGTCGTGCCAGAGCGACAGCGCGGCGCGGTGCCCGGCCGCGGGGTCCGGGTCGGCCGCCAGGGCCAGGCGCCGGTGCAGGCGCATGGCCCGGGTGCCGCGCGGCGGCGGCAGGCGGCGGGCCAGGTGACGCCCGATCGTCGCGGCCGGGTGCGGCGCGTGCGCGGCCGCGGCCAGGTGGCGCGGGTAGCCGGCGAAGAGCTCGTCCCCGCCGTCGCCGCCGAGGGCCACGGTGACGTGCGGCCGCACCGCGCGGGCCAGCAGCAGGGTCGGGATGGCGGAGGGGTCGGCGAAGGGCTCGTCCCAGATGCCCGGCAGGTCGGGCACGGCGGCGATCGCCTCGGCCTCGGTGACGGGGATCTCGGTGTGGTCGGTGCCGAGGTGGCGGGCGACGGCGGCGGCGTGCGGCGCCTCGTCGTGCCGCGTGCCGGGGAAGGCGATGGCGAAGCTGCGCGGGGCGGGGCCGGAGGCGCAGAGGGCGGCGGTGACGGCCGAGGAGTCGATCCCGCCCGAGAGCAGGACGCCGAGCGGCACGTCCGATTCCCGGCGGGAGGCGGCGGCGGCCCGCAGCAGCGCGTCCAGCGCCTCCTCCGCCTCGCCCTCGGTGCCGCGGAAGGGCTCCGGCGCGGCGAGGGCGTCCCAGTAGGGCAGGGGAGGGCCGGCTCCGTCCGGACCGAAGGTCAGCGCGTGCCCGGCCGGCAGACGGTTGATGCCCGTCCAGGCGGTGTGGGGCGACGGCAGGAAGCCGTGCCGCAGGTAGAGCGACAGCGCCGCCCGGTCCGGCGCGCGGACGATCCAGGGCAGCGCCGTCAGCGCCTTCAGCTCGCTCGCGAAGAAGAGCACGCCGTCGGCCTGTGCCCAGAGGAGCGGCTTCTCCCCCATGCGGTCGCGCGCCAGCGTCACCGTCCGCGCGCCCGCGTCCCAGAGCCCGAGGGCGAACATGCCGTCGATCCGCGGCAGGGTGGCGGCCGCGCCGTCCGCCGCCAGCGCCTCCAGCAGCGGCTCCGTGTCCGATCGCCCGCGCCAGGGGCCGGGCAGGGCGGCGCGGATCGCGCCGTGGTTGTAGACCTCCCCGTTGAAGACGAGGACGTGGCCGCCGCCGCGGCTCCGCATCGGCTGCGCGCCGGCGGGCGAGAGGTCGAGGATGGCGAGGCGGCGGAAGCCGAGGGCGACGCCGGCCTCGTGGTCCGTGAAGACGCCCTCGCTGTCCGGGCCGCGATGGGCGAGCAGGCGCGTCATCAGCGCCGCCGCCTCCCGCCGCTCACCGGGCGAGAGGCGGTGCCGCGGGTCGTACACGCCGGCGATGCCGCACATCCTACCATCCTGCTGACGTTGCGCCCGGGGCCGCGAGGAGGCGCCCGGCCGCCGCGGATACGATGATCGGGCGGATCGCTGAACCCCTGGGGGTCTTCCTGCCCCGTCAGCCGCCCCAGGTCCACGACCCGCGGCGTGTGCCGGCGCCGGGGGGCACCGCCCGCCCGGGAGGTGATGGGGAGGGACCCTCCTGCGCTCGCTCTCCGTGGCCAGGGGGAGGAAGAAGGGATTCTTCCTCCCCCTGGAACCCCCGCCATCATCTTCTTCTGTTTAGTTCAGGCGCTTGCTGAACCCGCCCACGCCTCGGGTCGTGGACCCGAGGCGTCCGGAGAGGTCAGGACGGATGCCAAGGTGTTCAGGGACACCGTGTCCCATCCCTCTCGCGGCAGCCCAAGGCGGGTCCAGGGGCCTCAGGCTCCTGGCGGGTGAGGTCCGGAGAGGGCGGAGTGGGCTTCGGTTCCGAACGTGCCGGATCAGGAGACCCCCGGCATCACCCCTCCCCCTCCGGCGGCACCGGCAGGGGCGCGATCGCCGCCGCGCAATCCCGGATGAAGGCCGCGCTGTCGCGCACCGGCAGGCGCGCCCGCAGGCTGCGCCAGAGGTGCGGCAGGAGGGAGGTGCCGTCCCGGTGGCGGCGGCGGTGTCGGAGCGCGCGGGACGCGGCGCGCGTCCGGGCGCGGCGGACGAGCGCCGCGGGCAGGTCCGGGTGGTCGCCGACGAAGAGGGCGACGGCGAGCGTCACGCGCGCCAGCTGTCGGTCGCGGTGGGTGGAGAGGGTGTCGGGCTGGCCCACCAGGTGGAAGCACAGGCGCTCCGGCACCCGCACGAAGGGCGCGCGGTGGGCGAGGCGGAGGGCGAGGCCGTACTCCTGGCTGTGCACCGCCCGCCGGTCGCAGCCGCCGACCGCCTGGGCCAGCGCGGTGCGGACGAGGATCTGCGTCGGGTTGAACAGCGAGTTGCGGAGGATGAGGGGCAGCGGCGCGTCGAGGCGCTGCGGCGGTCCCTCCGCCACCTCGGCCGCCGTGTCCGGCCGGATCCCGGGCCGGAACTCCTCCCGCGCGCAGAAGGCGAGGCCGGCGTCGCTGCCGCGGAGGGCGCCGAGCAGGCGGCGCGTGCAGTCCGGGTGCAGCAGGTCGTCCGCGTCGACGAACTTCACGTAGGGCAGGGTGGCCGCGAAGAGGCCGGCGTTGGTCGCCGCCGCCGAGCCGCGGTTGGGCTGGGTGACGATCACCGTGGCCGGCCAGCCGGCGGTCAGGAAGCGGAGCTTGGAGAGGGAGTCGTCGCGCGAACCGTCGTCGACGAAGACGTACTCGCGCGCGAAGTCCCCCTTCTGCGCGCGGAGCGTCGCGCAGAGGGCGGGCAGGTGCTCGGACTTGTCGAAGACGGGGACGACGAAGGAGACGCCGTCCCCGGCGGGTTCAGCCAAGGCTCAGTAGCGGTACAGTTCGGCCTTGAACGGGCCCTGCTGCGGCACGCCGATGTAGTCGGCCTGGGCGGTGGAGAGCTTCGTCAGCTTCGCGCCGACCTTCTCCAGGTGCAGGAAGGCGACCTTCTCGTCGAGGTGCTTCGGCAGGGTGTAGACCTGCTTCCCGTAGGCGCCGCCGTTCGTCCACAGCTCGATCTGGGCCAGCGTCTGGTTCGTGAAGGACGCGGACATGACGAAGGAGGGGTGGCCGGTCGCGTTGCCGAGGTTCACCAGGCGGCCTTCCGACAGCAGGGTGATCTTCTTGCCGTCCGGAAAGGCGATCTCGTCCACCTGCGGCTTGATGTTCGTCCACTGCAGGTTCCGCAGGGCGGAGACCTGGATCTCGCTGTCGAAGTGGCCGATGTTGGACACCACGGCGCGGTGCTTCATGGCGCGCATGTGGTCGATGGTGATGACGTCGACGTTGCCGGTGGCGGTGACGAAGATGTCGGCCTGCGGCGCGGCCTCCTCCATCGTCACGACCTCGTAGCCCTCCATCGCGGCCTGGAGCGCGCAGATCGGGTCGATCTCGGTCACCATCACGCGGCAGCCGGCGTTCCGCAGGGACGCGGCGGAGCCCTTGCCGACGTCGCCGAAGCCGGCGACCAGCGCCACCTTGCCGGCCATCATCAGGTCGGTGCCGCGGCGGATGGCGTCCACCAGGCTCTCGCGGCAGCCGTAGAGGTTGTCGAACTTCGACTTGGTGACGCTGTCGTTCACGTTGATGGCGGGGAAGAGCAGCTTGCCCTCCTTGGCCATGGTGTAGAGGCGGTGCACGCCCGTCGTCGTCTCCTCGGACACGCCCTTGATCGCGGCGGCCAGCCTGGCGAACCAGCCCGGCTTCTCGGTCAGGAGCTTGCGGATGAGGGCGAAGAAGACGGTCTCCTCCTCGTTGGACGCCTTGTCGAGGAAGGCGGTGTCGCCGTTCTCGGCGCGCAGGCCGTAGTGCACCAGCAGCGTCATGTCGCCGCCGTCGTCGAGCAGCATGTTCGGCTCGCCGCCGTCGGCCCACTCCAGCGTGCGGCGCACGTACTCCCAGTAGTCCTCCAGCGTCTCGCCCTTGATCGCGAAGACCGGGGTGCCGGTGGCGGCGATGGCGGCGGCCGCGTGGTCCTGGGTGGAGAAGATGTTGCAGGACGACCAGCGCACGTCGGCGCCGAGCGCCTTCAGCGTCTCGATCAGCACCGCGGTCTGGATCGTCATGTGAAGGCAGCCGGCGACGCGGGCGCCCTTGAGCGGCTGGCTGCCGCCGTACTCGCGCCGCGTCGACATCAGGCCGGGCATCTCGTCCTCGGCCATCTCGATCTCCTTGCGCCCCCAGGCGGCGAGGGAGAGGTCGGCGACGACGTGGTCGGTCTTGGGCGGCAGGGTGTCGGGCATGGGGCGGCTCTCCGGGATCGGCCGGTCGCCTATCACGGCGCCCGCCCCCGGCCAAGCGATATCAGGATATCTTTATGTGAGGACCCGCCCGGTGCGACCGGGGGGGGCGCGCTCCGCACGGCGCCCCCCATCCCCTATATCCCCCCCATGCCCGAACTTCCCGAGGTGGAGACCGTCATGCGCGGCCTCTCCGCCGTGCTGACAGGCCGCACCATCGCCCGCGCCGAGACCCGCCGCGCCGGCCTGCGCTGGCCCTTCCCCGAGAACCTCGCCGAGCGCCTCGCCGGACGCCGGGTGGAGGGGTTCCGCCGCCGCGGCAAGTACATGCTGATGCGGCTGTCGGAGGGGGAATCGGCCCTCATCCACCTCGGCATGTCCGGCCGCATGGTCGCGCGCCCGCCGGGGGAGGGCCCGGCGCCGCGCATCGCCCCCCAGGGCGCCTTCTCCGACGCGCGCGGCGCGGGCGACGGGCTGGCGCACGAGCACCTGATGATGGAGACCGGCGACGGCTGGCGCGTCGGCTTCCAGGACCCGCGCCGCTTCGGGTTCTTCGACCTCGTGCCGACGGCGGCGGAGGACCGGCACAGGCTCCTCCTCGGGATGGGCCCCGAGCCGCTGGACGACGCCTTCACCCCCGCCCTCCTGTCCCGCGCGCTCGCCGGCAAGGCGACGCCGGTCAAGGCCGCGCTGCTGGACCAGGGCGTGGTGGCGGGGCTGGGCAACATCTACGTGGCCGAGGCCCTGTACCGCGCCGGCATCTCCCCGCGCCGCCTGGCCGGCAGCGTGCCGGGGGCGCGGGCCGCGCGGCTGGTGCCCGCCATCAAGGCCGTGCTGACGGAGGCGATCGAGGCCGGCGGCTCGTCGCTCCGCGACTACGTCCGCAGCGACGGCGAGCTCGGCCACTTCCAGGACCGCTTCCTGGTGTACGACCGCCTCGGCCACCCCTGCCCGCGCTGCCCGGGCCCGCCCGCCTGCGCCGGGGTGGCGCGGATCGTCCAGGCGGGGCGATCCTCCTTCTTCTGCCCGCGGACGCAGCGCTGAGGGCGTCCGCGGCATCGGCGCGTGACGACGCGGCCGCAGCGGCGGCGCGCGGCACCGGGTAGAGAGACGCATGACACCCCACGGAAGCCGCCGATGATCCCCCGCCTCCTCCTCGGGCTCCTCCTCCTCGCGCCCCCGGCCCTGGCGCAGGACCCGCCCGCCGACGGGTTGCGGATGCAAGGGCCGGTGCCGACGCTCCGCCTCGCCGACGGCGACTTCACCCTCCGCCCCACCGCCCGGCTGGACGCCGACGCGGGGTCCTTCTTCGGGCAGGAGGAGCCGGGCGGCTACCGCAGCGGCGTCAACCTGCGCCGCGCCCGGCTGGGCGTCTCCGGCACCGCCTGGCGCGACGTGACCTTCGCCGTCACCTGGGAGTTCGGCGGGCAGAACCCGAACGACTACTCCAACTTCTACGAGGCCCAGCTCGCCTACACCGGCTTCGAGGGCGTGGCGCTGCGGGTCGGCGCCTTCACGCCGCAGCACCTGCCGGACTACGCCGGCTCCTCCTTCGACCTGCCCTTCCTCGAGCGCTCGGCGATCGCCAACGTCGCCGCCTCCCTCGCCTCCGGGGACTCGCGGCTGGCGGCGGGGGCCGAGACGAACGGCGCGCTCGGCGGGGGCGGCGCCCGCTACAACACGAGCTTCTACGTCACCGCCGGGGTCGGCTCCGCGCCGCACGACGAGGGGCAGCGCGGCCTGATCGGCCGCGCCGTGGTGCTGGCGGTCGACCGGCCGGGCCTGCAGCTCCAGCTCGGCGGCGACGGCGCCGTGCAGTTCCACCCCGGCGCCGGCGCGGGGCCCGAGAGCGTCCGCCTGGACGACTACCCCGAGCTCCGCGTCGACGGCCGCCGCTTCCTCGACAGCGGCGCCATCCCCGCCGGCAAGGCCTGGGCCACCGGACCGGAGGCGGCGGCGCGCATCGGGCCCATCCTCGTCGAGGGCCTGTGGCAGACCGTCGGGGTGGACGCGGACGCGGGGCCGGCACGACGCTACGAGGGCTGGTCCGTGAGCGCCCTGGTCCCGCTGCTGGGAGAGCCCCGCCAGCGCGTGCGCGACACCGGGACATGGCGCCGTCCCTCCGGCGACGGGCCGCTCGGCGCGGTAGAACTCGGGCTGCGCTACAGCACGGTCGACCTGCGGGACGGATCGCGCGGCGCGCGGCAGGACATCTGGACGGCCGGGGTGAACTGGTACCCGACGGGCCGCCTCCGCCTCGCGGCGCAGTACGAGAACGGGCGCACCGCGCTGCCGGGGGGGGCGGACCGGGACTTCCAGGCGATCGGGCTGCGAGCGTCGTTCAACCTCTGACCGGGGGGTGCCGGTCCTGCGAGGGCCCTCCGTGGCCAGGGGGAGGAAGAAGGAATTCTTCCTCCCCCTGGAACCCCCGCCATCATCTTTCTTTGTTTGGTTAGAGGTCCTGCCCGACTGGCCCACGCCTCGGGTCATGGACCCGAGGCGCCCGGAGAGGTCAGGACGGGCGCGATGGGGTCTGGAGACACCTTCGATGGCCGCATCCACGGCAGTCTCCCGGGGGTCCAGGGGCCTCAGGCCCTTGGCGGGTGAGGTCCGGAGAGGGCGGAGCCCTCTTCGGTCCCGAACGATCAGACCAAGGGACTGCCCCTCAGATCATCCCCTTCACCCGCAGCAGTCCGAACGCGGCCATGCTCATGGCGTCGCGCATCCGTCCGTCGCGCATCATCGCCTCCAGTTCCTCCAGGGCGAAGTCCTGGCAGATCATGTCCTGCTCCGTCACCTCGCGCGCCTCGGTGCCGCGGGTCAGGCCGGTGGCGAGGAAGACGTGGCCGCGCTGGTTGCAGTAGCCCGGTCCGTGGAACATGCCGCCGGCGTAGGTCATCGACGCGGCGGTGAGGCCGGTCTCCTCGCGCAGCTCGCCGGCGGCGATGGCGGCGGGGTCGCTGTCGGGCCGGGTCTCCCACATGCCCATGGGGAACTCCCACAGGCGCATCCGGACGGGGTAGCGGAACTGTTCCACGAGGGTCACGCGGCCGTCCTGCACGGGGACCACCACCACGAAGTCGGTGCGCTCCACCACGCCGTACAGGCCCTGCGACCCGTCCGGGCGGCGGATGATGTCCTCCCGCACGCGGGTCCAGGGGTTCTCGTAGGCGATGCGGGTGGAGAGGGTCTCGATCGTCACGCCATTCCCCCGTTCACGGAGATCACCTGGCCCGTGATGTACGATGCCCGGGGGGAGGCGAGGAAGGCCACGAGCTCGGCCACCTCCTCCGGCGTGCCGGCGCGGCGGGCGGGGACCATCGCGCGGATCTGCTCCTTGCCGAAGGAGGCCGTCGCCGGGCTCTCGATGAGCCCGGGCGCCACCGCGTTCACCGTGACCCCGCGCGGCGCGCACTCCATGGAGAGGGAGCGCACCGCACCGTGCAGCCCGGCCTTGGCCGCGGCGTAGTTCGCCTGGCCGCGGTTTCCCATGAGGCCGGAGACGGAGGTGATGGCGACGATCCGCCCCGCCCGCGTGCCGATCATCGGCAGGAGCAGGGGGCGCACGAGGTGGAAGAACCCGTTCAGCGACACGTCGACCACGGAGTGCCACTGGGCCGCCGACATGCCGGCCATCGGCGCGTCGTCGTGCGTGCCGGCGTTGTGGACCACGGCCTGGACGGGGCCGCCGTCGAGCACCCGCGCCAGCGCGGCGTCGCAGGCCGCGGCGTCGGTCAGGTCGAAGGCCACGGCCTCGGCGCTGCCGCCGGCGGCCGCGATCGCCGCGGCCACCGCCCGCGCGCGGTCCGGGTTGGCGCTGCCGTGGACGATGACGTGATGGCCGTCCCGCGACAGCGCGCGGCAGATCGCGGCGCCGATCGGGCTGGCGCCGCCGCTGACCAGGGCGCGGATCATGGGCTCTCCGGGTCCGGGGGGATGATGATGGCGGCCTGCCCCTCCAGCAGCGCCCTGCCGCCGGCCCGCACCGCGAAGGCGTAGACGAAGCCGCGGGCGGAGCGGGACAGGGCGCGCGCCTCCACGCGCAGGTCCTCGGCCACGTCGTCCAGCCGCGCGGCGCGGATCGCGACGCCGCGGAGGCTGGCGAGGTAGCCCGCCGCCTGCGCCCCCCCGCCGGCGCACAGCGCGCCGTGCGCCGCCACCGCCTGCAGCGCGTACTCCACCCCGCACACCGCCGGCAGGATCCCGTCCCGCCGCAGCGGGTTGGCCGGGTCGCGGTGCGAGACGGCGGCGCAGACGACCGCCTCCGCGTCGTGCGACACCACGCGGTCCAGCAGGCGCATCGCGCCGGCGTGCGGCACCTGCGGCACCGGGGAAGGGGTCACGCCGGGGCCCCGGCGTCGATCACCACCGCCCCGCCGTCGCTCAGCGGCATCCCGATCCGCGCCGCCCGCCCGGCCGCGATCGCCCGCAGCAGCGGCAGCGCGCGGGCCGCCGGGTTGGACGCCATCAGCGCGTCGAAGGGGCCGGCCGAGGGGGCCTCCGCCGCCTCCGCCATCGCGACCGTCAGCGGCACGCCCGCACCCCCCGCCGGCACCAGCACCAGCGCCGCCGCGAAGGGCGCCTCGGTCGGGCGCTTGGCGTCGAGCGGGGCGACGAGCGGCGCGTCGTAGGCGCAGAACAGCACCGGCGCCCCGCGCGCGACGACGGCGGCCGCGGCCTGCACCAGCCCCGTCGCGAAGCTGTCGTCGTGCCCGCCGAGCGAGACCGAGGGCCGCATCGAGCCCGCCGCGATCCCCCAGTACCCGGCCGCCGCGTTGTGCACCGAGTTGTGGAACTGGGTGGGCGAGATCGCGCCGTCCGGCGTCGACAGCGCCTCCAGGATCGCCCCCACCACCGCCCCGTCCCCGTTGGAGGAGGCGAAGACCGTGTCCAGCGTGTCCGCCGCGATGCCGGCCTCCGCCGCCGCCTCGGCCGCGGCCGCCAGCGCCAGGCGCACCGCCGCGCTCGTCCGCCGCCGCTCCGTCGGCGGCAGGGACGCCGGCGGGGGGAGGGGGACGGGGCCGGACACCCAGGGGGCATCGCCGGCCAGCACCGCGCGCCCCGCCGCCCAGCCCGGCAGGCCGGGGCCGATCAGCCCCACGCCCGCCACGGCGCAGCGCATCGCGCCCCGCCCGGGTGCCACCGTCCCGCTCACGCCCGGCCGATCACCAGCGCGACGTTGCTGCCGCCGAAGCCGAAGGAGTTGCTCAGCACCCGGCGCACCGGCGCCGCCCGGTTCGCCACCGCCACGTCCACCCCGAAGCCCGGATCGGGCGTCTCGACGCCGAGGCAGCCCGGCACGAGCCCGTCCTCGACGCAGATCGCCGCGATCACCGCCTCCAGCGCGCCGGAGGCCCCGAGCGCGTGGCCGGACCACCCCTTGGTGGAGGAGCAGGGCACGCCGTCCCCGAACAGGGCGCGCACCGCGTTCCCCTCCATCGCGTCGTTCGCGCGCGTGCCGGTGCCGTGCAGGTTCACGTAGTCCACCGCCGGGTCGCCCGCCGCCGCCAGCGCCGCCCGCATCGCGGCCACCGCGCCCACGCCTTCGGGGTGGGGGGAGGACATGTGGTGCCCGTCCGCGCTCGCCCCGGCGCCCAGCAGGCGGATCGCACCCGGAGGCGCGTCCTCCGCCCGCACCAGGAGCGCGAGACCGGCCGCCTCGCCGATCGAGATGCCGTCCCGGTCCGCCGCGCAGGGCCGGCAGGCCGCCTTGGCGAGCAGCTCCAGCGCGTTGAAGCCGTGCAGCGTCATCCGGCACAGCGTGTCGACGCCCCCGACGACGGCCGCGTCGCACAGCCCCGCCGCGATCATCGTCCCCGCCTCCAGGAAGCTCCGAGCCCCCGAGGTGCAGGCGGTCGAGATCGACACCGCCGGCCCGCGCAGCCCCAGCCGCGCCCGGACGTAGCGGGGCAGGGCGTGCAGGTCGTGGGTGTGGGTGAAGTCGAAGTCCTCCGGCAGCGCGCCGTCCGCCCCGCGCCGGGCATAGGCCGCCTCCGTCTCGGCGATGCCCGACGTGCTGGTGCCCATGATCACCGCCACCCGCGCCGCGCCGAACCGCTCCCGCGCCGCCTCCGCCGCCGTCAGGAACCCGTCCTGCCGCAGCGCCAGCTCCGCCAGCCGGTTGTTGCGGCAGTCGAAGCGCGCCAGCCCGTCCGGCAGCGCCACCTCCTCCAGCCCCGGCACGCGCCCGACCCAGATGCCGGGCGGCATCCCCGGCAGGTCGCAGGGCGCCAGCCCGCCGCGCCGGTCGTGCAGCGCCCGCCGCGTCGCCGCGACGCCCGTGCCCATGGCGCTGGTGGCCGTCAGGGCCGCGATGGCGAGGGAAGGGGGCATGGCTGGCATCTGGCCCCTGTATCGCACCCGGCGAGGCCGCTGTGCAGCGGTTCGATGCCGGAATGCCGACGATCATCGGCCGCCGCCCGCTGGCGGGGGCCGCGCCGGCAGGGGATGCTGCGCCGATGCCCGCCCGCCGCACCCTCCTCCTCGCCCTGCCGGCCCTCGGCGCGGCCACGTCCCTGGCCGGCTGCGCCACCGCGCCCGGAACCTTCGCCGGCAGGGCCCCGGCCTTCCGCCCGGAGGCCTTCTTCGCCGGGCGCCTCCGCAGCCAGGGCCTGGTCACCAACCCCCTCGGCGGCATCGAGCGCTGGTTCGACGCCCGCCTCGTCGGCGCCTGGGACGGCACGACCCTCACCTTCGACGAGAGCTTCCGCTACGAGGACGGCTTCCAGGACCGCCGCTTCTGGACGCTGCGCCGCGACCCCGCCGACCCGTCCGGCGACGCCTGGACGGGGGAGGCGACCGACGCCACCGGCCCCGTCGCGGGGCGGGTCGTCGGCAACGCCTTCCGCCTGCGCCACGAACTCGACATGCCCTCCGCCTCCGGATCGCGCCGCCGCCTCGCCTTCGACCAGTGGTTCGTCCGCACCGGGGACGACACGGCCCTCTCCCGCGCGGCGGTGAGCTGGTACGGCATCGGCGTCGGCACCGCCCAGGTGGCCTTCCAACGTCTCGGCGACGCCCCGCCCGGCGCGGTCGTGCCCGGTCAGGCAGCGCGGGAGAGCGATCCCGGTCCCGGCGATGGGGGGCGACGGTCGCCCTGATGGCCGCGGCGTCCCGATCCTGCCGGGGCCCTCCGTGGCCAGGGGGAGGAAGAAGGATTTCTTCCTCCCCCTGTCACGTCGGAGGCAGTGCCTCCGACCCATCATCCTCTTCCGGGCAGTTTCAGGTTCTCGCTCATCTGGCCCACGCCTCGGGTCCATGACCCGAGGCGTCCTGAGAGGTCAGGATGGGTGCCGATGGTGTTCAGAGACACCCTCTCCCATCGCATCCACGGCA
>Ga0325401_1005316_pt1 | contig 12300 bp, 4 predicted proteins | sample PopdelMetagenome_FD_205666 | JGI IMG/M metagenome (GOLD analysis project Ga0325401, IMG submission 205666) | Populus deltoides microbial communities from Bellville, Georgia, United States - Xylem-PdKOR-R2 | ecosystem: Host-associated > Plants > Phyllosphere > Stem > Wood/Secondary xylem | place...
TCTTACTTTTCTTCAAGGACCTATCAAGAACTCATGTAAGATCTATTTGGTGAATAAGAGGAGTTCCTGTATGCAATATATACATTACCTTATGAGTGGGTTTTTTCTATAAAAAGAAAATTATGTAGTAAACTGCCTTTAGGAGATGTACATGAAAGATCCATGGAAACAATTGCATCATAACTCAAATGATGAAGTAAGCTTAATTGATTAGTCTCTGATTTTATTCTCTAAATATTAAAAGTTTGAGTTTCATAAATTTCAGGGTTATTGGAGGTTTATATAATCATTAATTTCAGAACCTATAAAATTAGTTAAATGTACATGCAAACTGGCTCAAACACCTATGTTAATTAAAAAAAAAAAACCAAGCAAAAGAAAAAATCAACTAAGACAGTAGTGGGAGAGTACTGTTAGAGATCCATTTCATGCTCGATTCTATCTCTTATCAATTACCAACAGTCTACTTCTTTAAGACATAAACTCTATATCCCTCATAAATTAATGAAATCAAAATATCAACCTTAACTTCAAAGAAGCTAGAAACCTGAAAATCTCCATGGTGATCATAGCATATATAAGTAACCTGAAGAAAGAATTGTCAAAACCAAGTCATCAATTCATAATTTCTAGTAACACAATAGTGTTTTGCAAGGGTATCTGTCATACTGTTACCCTCCCATATTAGACTCTTTAATCATCCGGTTGATCACATTGGAGGAATCAGATTCAATTATAATTCTCTTCCCTATACATTCTTCTCTAGTAGATGATAGTTCCAATGCTTTAATCACTGCAATTGGCTCTGCTTCATTGGAATCTTTAATCCCTACTGGTATAGATCTATACATACATTGTACGATACCCTTATGATCTCGAAGAACACCCTCAATACCAGGATCACTAGGTTTTCTAGTGGAAGATTCATCCACATTCCATTTTAGCCGTTGATTTGCCCGTGAAGACCATATAATAAGAGGTCTAAAACTCTTAAGGTTAGTCCATCTAACCAACCCATCAGCAGATACAAGCAAATCCAGGACACTATATGAAAATTTAGAGAAAAAAATATAGCTATTAACCTTGCACACATTAAGATAAGAAGAAACAAAGTATCAAAAGCTGCCTTTTTTTTTATTATTGAAGATCAGGTCATTACGAATGAGCTATAAGGACCTTATAATCACACACAAAAAAAAAAAAAAAAAAAACATAAAGTATACCTTCCTTTGAAATTTTCCTTCAACCATAACCTCTCATTGCTAAAGAAAATCTGATAAACCTCACCATTCCATGAATCTAGGCCAAATTTTCTAGTGGTTTTGACAATGAATAAAGAGATGTTCCACTGACTCTTCATATCAAAGCTTAATAGTGCTAAATTTGAAAAATTGGAACAACTTTTTGAAAAGGTTTTGTGAGACTCATACAAAAAATATAGAAGTCCAAGCTTTTGTTAGGTAAAGACTCGTAGACCAATATCGTTTCATCTCTTTAAACGCAGCGTCCAAGAAGCCTCATTTACTTCATTTTTTAATTCATCAAGTCCTTGTCTTGAACTCTTAGAGAGCCTTTTGACAGCTATTTCTTATCCATGATGTTCCATACAAATAATGACTAAGCATCCAAAGAAAATCCTATGTTGTATTTCTTGAATAATTTTTCTTTTCACTTAATTTTTTTTTAAGAAAAAAGCATGGTTTTTTTTAGTTTTTTTTTAATAGAGTTATTCCAGTATTATAACAATGATTGTAAATTTTATGAATTATCTCGAATTGACTTAAGTTAATGTTTATTGTTTTTTTTTTAATTTATGCTCTTTTCAATTTTATAGTTCGACAATAGGTTGATTAAGAACCGGTTTTTGAGTTTTTTTATTTGTTTTTAATATGATAATCTTATTCTCATAACTTTGATCGCAAGTTTGGCTTTACGCGAGTTGTTTTTTTTGTTTTTTTAAATTGATTTTTTCTAGGGTTTAGAGGTTTTTAGTTTTTTAACTTTTTAATTGCACAATAAAATGAAATAAATATATTTTTTAAAAAAAAAATTGGATAGATGTCACTTAGTATGTGTGAGCTAGGTACATGTCGTATATTTGGAGTAAAAAGATGCAATAATGGAATGATAGAACTTCTTTCCGCCAAAAGGGTCACAATGAAATTAGATCTCAAGTAGGAAATATTTTACTACTGAACTTAAAAATCGTAGCAACTACTTGATCACATGCAAACCGTATATTTACATAAATTACTACCCTAATAATATACTATCTATTAGATTTAAATTAAATGTACCCAAAAACTCCTAAAAAATAGGCTTAAAAAACACCCCTTAGGCTTGGGCTACCAAGCTCGAACCCAATATACAATTGGGGCTCAAATAGCATGGGCTCAAGCATGGCAGCCTGAGCCCATACTAAGCATAGGTGTATGGGCCCAAACAACATGTTGGAGCTCATTTTAGGATAGTGCATGCCTATCCTATTTTGCATGTTGTCATGCCCACCAGGTGCTGGGTAAGCATCCAATGCCTAGTAGAGGGGTTGGGCACTTTAGCACCCCTTCAACTTAGGCATGCACCCAAGCCCAATAGCCTTAGGATTGGGAATGTTTCTCGAGCCTAACATGCTTGGGTCCAAGTAGTGTGCCTGAACTCATTTCTCAATTCAAATGGGCTCGAGCCCAACACTTGCCAAGGATTTTTTTAGGATTTCACACGAGTCCCTTAGTATTTTATATTGATCTAATACGTATTATTTTGAGTAAAATACAATTCAAAATATGATAAAGATAAAATTAAATTTCATCCCCTTCTCTCCATAAAAGAACAAGATTTATGGATTATAAATACGTCATGAATCCTTCAAGTCAAAGGTTCATAATCTCTTCATTCGTAAAATTTTTAGCATATATATTTTTAGAGTCTATCTCTTTAAAATATTATTGCGCCTTTTCTCTCTACAAAGTTATTGACTTTACCATCAGAGAGTCCCCACATTCATAACATGGGACCTTTTGCAGGTGCCAACTACAAACTACTTGGTTTACCAGGCACCACTTGGTACTACCACAACTATCGATCACCTGATTTACTAGGCACCATCTACTTTTAGCAAAGTTATCAGTCATTTGGCTTACCGGGCACCACTTGGTACTACCACAACTATCGATCACCTGATTTACTAGGCATCATCTACTACTATCACAGTTATCGGTCATTTGGCTTACCGGGCACCACTTGCTGCCGGTTACCAACTCTCTAGGCTTTCCATATCAAGTCACCAGATACCATGACTACTTCTTTTTATCTAAGTGCTTCACCTTGTAGGCACCGTTTAGGAGTGAGTTTAAATCTGCTTGTCATTAAAATTTAAAAATTGTTTTTGCTTCAAATTATTTTTTTAGTGTTATTGGATTATTTTGATGTGCTGATATAAAAAATAAATAAATAAAAACATTATTTTGATGCTTTTTCGAGTGAAATATACTTTGAAGACCAACCACTACCACACTCCTAAACACTCTAATCTAATTTTCTACCTCAACTTTTCTTTCCTTGATTAAAAGAAGAAATGCCACGTGTTGTTATGTTACGCAAGAGGTGGGTTCCCTTTATATGTTTCACGGTTATTTGTTTCTTTCTAAGATGAATTATAGATTATTATAGTTGAGTTTTCTATAATATTTTGTTAGAGGGTGTTTGTAAGTGTAGTAGTGGTTGTTTTTCAAAATACTTTTTACTTGAAAATACATCAAAATAATATTTTATTATTATTTTTAAAAATTATTTTTTTATATCGACACATCAAAATATCCAAAAACATAAAATTTGCAATACATTATAGTTTTTACAATGAGTTGGAATCGATTTATCTCTCTTGCATTAGATGTCATATTTTAGTCCACTTCTACATCAGTAAATAAAATTTTGATCTTTGTATAGGAATGTATATTAGAAACCAAGTCTCTCCTTCCTTAATTCGTCAGGGGGCACCTGTAGAAGTTGCATCCACACAAAATTTCAGTTGTTAGTTGGTTCTCCTATGCTTTTTTTAACCATTTTCTTTTAAGTGGATCTGTCGTAAATTTATAAAATTAGTCAAGATCGATCCTTTCCAGAAGCAACTCTACCGATCGTCGTATCGTTTATAACATTCATACTTCAATTATTCGATTCTAGATTCTAGGTGTAAATAGCTATTTACACCTAAAGCTAATGAAATTAACATTTCTTTCAAGGAGGTTTTGAGGCTCAAAGGCGGGGACAAAAAAAAAGGAGGAGCAACTGGTTGTGTGTCCCTCAGACTTCATAGCAATCTTATTTTTTTTTTATTATTATTATTAATATTAATGTGAGTAATGTGAGTGTTTAAGTCAATTTATGTATATTTTAATTAATTTTATGAATTCTAAAATTAAACACCATATAAATCTTTAATAATCATGAGGGGACTCAAATATTGAAAGAAATCTTATTGTTTGGAAGAGTAGTGAATAATATTTTTTAAATTGTTTTCTATTTATAAATATATTAAAATATTTTTTATTTTTTAAATTTTATTTATTACATCAATATATCAAAAATAATATAAAAACATTAAAAAATTAAACTGATGATTATTAAAAAATCTATTCAACTGGAACTGAAACAATACCTAACCGCGAAATTTCACGGAAGAGTTGCTGAAAGCCTGAAATTGACTAGTTTTTGATATTGCCTTACAATTAGGGTTGTGCTTTCACATCAACCTGAAAGTTTGACAAGTTAGATTATCTCAACCATTGAATGGAAAGATTCTCCTCATTGTTTGGCTAATTGGCTCTATCATTAACTCTTTGATGGCGTGCATGGATACTCCATTATAACTGACTGCATGAACAAGAAACTCGTGGGTAGAGACAAATACAGTTGCGCAATGTTATTCAGGATTGTCTTAGTGGTGCGTGTCTTATCTAGCTTAGCAATAGCAGCCTCTCAAGAACTCAACTTCAACTTCACCTACTCTGGCTTCCGATCCACTAATCTAAGCCTTGACGGCTTGGCTGAGTTAACCTCCAATGGCCTTTTGAGGCTAACCAATGAAACCAAGCAACGAACGGGTCACGCCTTCTATCCAAACCCAGTAACCTTCAAGAACTCTATAAATAGCACTGCTCTCACCTTCTCCACTACCTTTGTTTTCGCTATCATACCTGAATATGCAACTCTTGGTGGCCATGGTATTGCCTTCGTCATTGCACCCACAAGAGGTCTCCCAGGAGCTCTTCCAAGCCAGTACCTTGGTCTATTTAATGAGACCAACAATGGGAATCAGACCAACCATGTTGTTGCTGTGGAGCTTGACACGATATACAGTAGCGAGTTCAATGATATCAATGATAACCATGTTGGGATTGATATTAATGGTTTAGAGTCTGGACGATCTGCTTCAGCAGGATATTAACACTTACCTGAATTAATCTGCCAAGTATGAAGGGAGAAGTCTTTTAAGGAAATAATTTAACTTATTAGTTTAAGTTATTAAATAATATTTTAAATATAATTTATATTATTATCTAATATATTTTTTTAAATTAAAGTTTTTTGAATTTGAAAATTGTACAAATTCATATTATTTTATACTTAATTTTTATTATATAAATAGAACTTATAATCGTTTGGTCATCAAAATTTTGATAATATATAAAAAACTATTTTAATTTAATAATTTAAACTATTAAATAAAATTTTAAAATATAATTTATATTATTTTTTAAATCTGTTTTACTAGTAATAAACCGATACTCCGTTCTTTGAGTATTATAAAAGTCCAGTTCTGCATCAATTCTAACTAGCTACGTGTCAGGATTGAGTACCACATGACTGGCATTGACTCTATACATATATAGATACGTGTTACGCTATCGGTCACAAGTCAAAACTAGTATTTCTCAGCATAAAAATAGGTATTCAGGCAAACGTAAGTCATTTTAAAAAAAATATCTGAAACTCGGGTTATTAACAAACTCCATAGGATTCAATAAATCATGATCCTTTTTTGTCATACTGATTAGTCCACATAACGCAGATTCTCCCTGTTTAGTTTTACATTTTAAAAATAACTTATATTTTTTTATTTCAAATTAATATTTTTTTAGTATTTTCAATTTATTTTAATGTGCTGACAATAAAAATAATTTAAAAAAATAAAAAAATATTATTTTGATGTATTTCCAAATAAAAAGTACTTTGTAAAACAATCACAACCACAACCACACTCCAACATACTCTTAGCCTTATCCATAAATATTTCTAGAGCTATCCGGTTATAATATATCTATAATTTTAGTGGTTAAAATTATATTCATTAATTCTGAAAAGTATAACTTAATTGGTTAAATTTTAAATTTATTTTCTAGAAGTTATCAGTTTGAATATCATAAATATCAAAACTACTAGAAATTTACGTAACCATTAACTTTAGAGTTTTAAAAAATTAATTAAAATAAATATAAATTAACCCCAAATCATGAAAAAGTTGTTAAAATTGACTTAGTTTTTCATGTTGCCTTAAAATTAGGGGTATTGTGCTTTCACATCAACATGAAAGTTTGACGAGTTACATTATCTCAGCCATGCAAAGATTCTCCACATTGTTTGACTAATTGGCTCTCTCATTAAGATACATTTATTTCATGGGAAATAATTTTTTATTTTTTTATTTTAAAAAAATATAAAAAAATTAAAAAAATTAAAAAAAATTATATTATTTATTGATTTTATTAAATTTGATTTTTAAACTTTTAATTGTTATATATTTTATTTTGATTTGTTTTTTAATTTTATAATTTAGAATTTAATTTAATTTCAAATATAATCCTTCAAGAGTGGGGGATAGCAACCAAAGAAAACCTAGCGGACTGGAAAGGACTTCTTTCATCCTAAAAAGAGTGAAAAGTACCTCAACGAATAGAGAAAAGTCAAGAATTAAAAGTATTTTTTTATATGAATTTTAGTTTTTATTTTTATGTTTATTATTTATTTTTTTATTTTTTTTAATTAAAATTTTTTATTTATCAAATTTGGTCTTTATTTTTTTATTGTTATTTATTTTATTTAAAATAATTTATGAAATTATAATTTATTTTTAATTTCATCATCTATCAACTTTTTTATATGTTATATTTGATCCCTATTATTTTGATTGTTATTTATTTTATTTGAGATAATTTATAAAATTAGATTTTTTTTTTTAATTTTATTGTCATTCAACTTTTTAATTTATAAAATTTGTTCATAATTATTTTAATAAATTTTAAAAAAAATATTAACAATTTATTTTCCAGCTAATTTTCCATGACATAGTCCAAACACTGAAAAATATTTTTCAACTTATTTTTTATAATATTACTAAATATCAAAAAATAATTTACTTTTCATAAATTTATTTTCTAAAAATATTTATTTTTCATAAAAACAAACAGCCTAACTCCTAAATTACGTGGATACTCCATTATAACTGGCAAACATGAACAAGAAACTGGTGGGTGGAGACAAATACAGTTGCAATGTTATTCAGGATCGTCTTTATGGTGCGTGTCTTTGTTAGCTTAGCAATAGCAGCCTCTCAAGATCTCAACTTCACCTTCTCTGGCTTCCGATCCACTAATCTAAGCCTTGACGGCTTAGCTGAGTTAACCTCCAATGGCCTTTTGAGGCTAACCAATGTAACCTACCACCGAACGAGTCACGCCTTCTATCCAAACCCAGTAACCTTCAAGAACTCTACAAATAGCACTGCTTTCACCTTCTCCACTACCTTTGTTTTCGCTATCATACCTGAATATCCAACTCTTGGCGGCCATGGTTTTGCCTTTGTCATTGCACCCACAAGAGGTCTCCCAGGAGCTCTTCCAAACCAGTACCTTGGTCTATTTAATGATACCAACAATGGGAAACAGACCAACCATGTTGTTGCTGTGGAGCTTGACACGATATACAACAGCGAGTTCGATGATATCAAAGATAACCATGTTGGGATTGATATTAATGGTTTAAAGTCTGAACGATCTGATTCACCAGGATATTATTCTCAACTTAATGGTAAGCTCACAAACTTGACACTAATTAGTGGCCATTCAATGCAAGTTTGGATGGAATATGATGGCATGGAGAAGCAACTTAATGTCACTATAGCTCCGATTGAAGTTGATAAACCCAGTAGACCACTTTTGACTCTGTCTCGTGATTTGTCGCCAATCTTAAACACTAGTATGTATATCGGATTCTCATCATCCACCGGTTCTTTTTCCGCGTCCCAGTATGTGTTGGGTTGGAGCTTCAAGATGAATGGCCTAGCTGAAGCACTAAATATCTCTCGCCTTCCTAAACTTCCTCGAGTAGGACCAAAGAAGACATCCAAATTATTAACCATTGGACTGCCTGTGCTTTGTTTAAGTTTGGTTTTAGTAGCAGTCTCGAGTATATCTTATGCCATACGAAGGACAAGGAAGTTTGCAGAAGTGCTAGAAGATTGGGAGCTTGACTATGGGCCTCACCGATTTAAATTCAAAGATCTTTATACTGCCACCAAAGGATTTAGAGACGAGGAGCTGTTGGGTAGTGGTGGATTTGGTAGAGTCTACAAAGGTGTCTTGCCAACCTCTAAGATTCAGATTGCAGTGAAAAGGGTGTCTCATGAATCAAGACAGGGGATGAGGGAATTTGTGGCGGAAATTGTCAGCATTGGTCGCCTTCGTCACCGGAATTTAGTCCCTCTCTTGGGGTACTGCCGGCGTAGAGGAGAGCTGCTTTTGGTATATGACTACATGCCTAATGGAAGTCTAGACAAATACCTCTATGACCAACCAACAGTCGCCCTCAATTGGAGCCAAAGATTTAGAGTCATCAAAGGCGTAGCTTCAGGGCTATTATATCTACATGAAGAATGGGAGCAAGTTGTGGTTCATAGAGATGTCAAGGCTAGTAATGTCTTGCTAGATGGTGAATTGAATGGAAGATTAGGGGATTTTGGCCTTGCAAGATTGTATGACCATGGAACAGATCCTCAAACGACCCACGTTGTCGGAACTCTTGGGTATCTCGCACCTGAACATGCACGAACTGGAAAGGCCACGACAAGCACTGATGTGTTCGCTTTTGGGGCCTTCGTGCTTGAGGTTGCTTCTGGTAGAAGGCCAATACAGCCAACTGAGGATATAATCTTGGTTGATTGGGTGTTTAGTCGATGGCTTGGAGGTGAAATTCTGGAGGCAAGGGATCCCAATTTGGGTACAGAATACATTGCAGAGGAAATGGAATTGGTATTGAAACTTGGTTTGATGTGCTCTCATTCTGAGCCTGCAGCAAGGCCAAACATGCGCCAAGTAGTGCAGTTCTTAGAAGGGGATGTTCCTCTGCCTGACATTTTGCCACTTTGTCTTTCTGCAAGTGGCCTAAAATTTTCACATCGTGAAGGTTTTGATGGCTTCGCCAATTCTTATCCTTCTTCTATGGACAAGTCATTTGCACATTCGTCCTCGGTTGCAGAGTCCCTCCTTTCAGGTGGCCGTTAATTCTTACTTTTCTTCCACGACCGTGTTGAATTAATGTCTCAGAAGCTGCTGATGTGGAAGATGGAAGAGTTTAGAGTCAAATAAAACTCATGCTGGTTTGAAGTTTTAAAAGTTTGTTAGGATTTACATAATCTTCTTTTCTGTTATGTAACAAACAGCAGCAGATATTGCTGCTGTTTATTTGCTTTTACTGTTTTATGAAGTGTTTAAATAAGACTTCTGATAATCAATAAAATTAATGAAGTTTTCAGAATAGCTTTGTTCTATGTTAACATTTACATTTTATTCTGTCAAAAACTAACAGACCTTATCAAGAACTCATGTAAGATCTATTTGGTGAATCAGAGGAGTTTCTGTATGCAATACATTACCTTATGAGTGGGTTTTTTTTTATAAAAAAAAAAAAAGAAAATTATGTAGGAAACTGTCTTTAGGAGATGTATATGAAAGATCACCTGCAAAACAATGATGCAAATTAAATAAAATGCACAACACAGTATCTCTCCCTTTTGTTTATGTTGTTGATGTATCACATAAGAAAGCAAACATGGTAACAAAAAATGAAGCAGGAGGTAATGTTTAAAAGATATGCATAGTTATAGTTGGAAGTAGTTCAGCAAGTTATCTGAATTAATCCGCCGAGTACGAGGGGTTATGTCTTTTAAAAAAAATAATTTAATTTAATAGTTTAAATTATAAAATAAAATTTTAAAATATAATTTATATTATCATCTAACGTATTTTTTCAGGTAAAAGTTCTTTGAACTTGAAACTTATACAGATTCACACTATTTTATACTTGATTTTTATCTTATAAATAGAGATAATAAGATCCGAATTTATAATCACTTAATCATCAACACTTTAATAATATATCGAATAACTATTTTAATTTGATAACTTAAACTATTAAATAAAATTTTAAAATATAATTTATATTATTTTGTAAAACTATTGTATTAATAAACCGATACTCCGTTCTCTCAGTTTTATAAATAGTCCAGTTCTGCATCAATTCTAACTAGCTACGTGTCAGGATTGAAGACCACATGACTGGAATTGACTCGACACACAGCTAGTAACGTTACGACAAGTCGGGTTAAACTGAAACAACCTTTTCAATCATCACTATCACTCTTTCCCTAACCTGGAAGACATGCAACTCAATAAAACAGAGAAGAGAAGACCACCAAAATTACTTGTGTTGTTATTGTTTTCCTGTTTTGTACCAGGAAATTAAGACAAACTAAATTGGGAGCACGCGTTTCGTCTTACGCTATTGGTCAAAACTAGTATTTCTCAGCATAAAAATAGGTATTCAGGCAAACGTAAGTCATTTTAAAAAAAATATCTGAAACTCAGGTTATTAACTAACTCCATGGGATTCAATAAATTATGATCCTTTTTGTCATACTGATTGGTCCACGTATCACATATTCTTCTTTAACTTATATATTTCAAAAATATTTCTGAAAAAATTTAAAATTTTTTTTATTTTTTTATTTTTTTTAAATTAATATTTTTTAATATTTTCAGTTTATTTTGATGCTCTGATATTAAAAATAATTTTTTAAAAATCAAAAAATTATTTTGATATATTTTTAAATAAAAAACACTTTGAAAAATAACCATAACCACACTCCCAACAAGCTCTTAGCCTCCCAACAAGCTCTTAGCATTATCCATAAATATTTTTAAAAACTATCCGGTTATAATATATCCATAATCTGAGTGGTTAAAATTATATTTATTAACTCTGAAAAATATAACTTAATTAGTTAAATTTTAAATTTATTTTTTAATAATTATTAGTTTAAATATTACAAATCTAATCTCATGAATATTAAAAGTTTATATAGATATTAATTTTTAAACTTTAAAATATTAATTGAAGTATAAACCCCGATATCCACAGCTACCAAAAACAAAATTACCTGACACTTGAACTGAAATCCACAGACGAAAGAAGATCACGTTTCAATTTATTTTATTAAATATTTACATTAAATTTCCGGTTCATAATATATATATATATATATATATATATATATATATGCGCTGGAAAATGCTTTGAAAATTAAAGTGTGTGTATTTGCCTTAATAAAAACTTTTTCACCCGACTCACTCAACAGAGCAGTAGTTACTAGACGAAGCGGCAGTAAATTAATCCCATGATAAATCAACCGATCATCACTTTGAGACGTGGGCCCATGACCAGCTGGATAACGAGAAGTTTCGTGAAAACGCAGGACCCACTTAAACAAAAAAAAAAATATCTTTCGATCCCAGATCACTAGGTCCACTTCTACTCTCCAGACTCCAGCTAGCTCCTCTTCCCGGCCCTGCTCGTAATCCCTGTACATGACTACAGTGTGCTCTTCCCCTACAATGAAGGCTTGCACATTTATGTATCCTCGTGCGCTCACGCAATTGGTTGCTGCAGTAAAAAAAAAAAAACCCTCCATGCAGCAGCATTTACCCCATTTCATGAGGGACGTCGTGTCCACCTTTCTATATCCATCCACGACGTCTAACCACCCCACCATTCCTAATAACTACCCTAAACCGCTAATCCTCTCTCTCCCTCTCTCTCTTACATACACTGCACATACACAAATTAATGATAATATACTGTATGGTGCTATAATTTATACACATAATAACTCTAGCTTGAATGATTTTCATGTCAGACCATTTCCCGTGTCCCCATCCATATCAATATTAATTCGTTCCGGCTCTATAT
>Ga0325401_1005318_pt1 | contig 12296 bp, 13 predicted proteins | sample PopdelMetagenome_FD_205666 | JGI IMG/M metagenome (GOLD analysis project Ga0325401, IMG submission 205666) | Populus deltoides microbial communities from Bellville, Georgia, United States - Xylem-PdKOR-R2 | ecosystem: Host-associated > Plants > Phyllosphere > Stem > Wood/Secondary xylem | place...
ATGCACAGGTGTGACAGCTCACATCACAAGAGGCAAAGCATTACAGATCGCATGCAAAGATTAACAAAGTAGATGCATCTCACATGGTAATGGCTCAAAATTCAACACTGACTTGGGTCTTAATTTTACAGAAATCCATATCCTGTTGTAGGGAGGGGCATGCAGACTGAACCCCATATATACATGGTTTCTTTTAACACTCAACATCTCATCTTTGCTTTCAGTTTTTTCAATGGAAGGAAGTCAACGTTGGAACTCGAGGGATTCCAAAGAAAAGAGGGACAAATCAATAAATAAGAAGCTTTGGGAATGCAGAATTATGACAGCATAGATAGTTATGGGTCATCAGAACAAACTTGAGTCGGCCTTTTGACTTTTGGTCTCTCTTGCACTCAACCCTACTCAGGACTGATCAATTCAGATCAAGTCAGCGCGCATATATATATATATATATATATATATATATATATATATATATATATATATATATGTCTTTCTTTTGTAGTGATAGCTTCATGTGATGGTGGTAATTTATAAAGAGAATATTGAAGTCAATTGCAGAGAGTAGTGCTAGTCATCTTTGTGGAGCTGAAGCATATTAAGAGCTTATGCTTCCATCATCATCAAGCAATTAATTCTTTTGCAATGATAGTATTAGCAGCTTTTGTAGGGTGATGAGCATCTCAAAACAGCACATACTTGGATCGATCATCACATAAAATAGATTGTGAGCTTTCATTAGCAGCCTTGAAGCAAACAAATGGGGGAAAGTGTCCCCCACAACATGGCTCATTTGCGTTCTCAAATCCTGGCACATTAGCACCCGTGTGACATTTAGAAACTAGCATCATTGGGAGAAAAAATAAATTATATCTACAAGAAATTAAAATATCTGAAACCATATTGAAGATAATTTATAGGATGACCTTGAAAGCAATATCACAAGTGTTAGTATACACAAAAATAGATTGAGGACCCATCTCCTGATAAAGTCATCGAGCATTATATTCAGTTTCTTGTTGTAGTCTTGGATTAATTCATTTATTTCTGCCAAACAATTTCCACTTGGTAGTAGATTGATCGAGAGGACGAACAGACGGTATGCAACCGATCGAGCGTTCAAAGTCCAGCTACGATGAACTTTCTAGCTCCTAATTCATGGAGTCTTTTATATACAAGCAGAACATAAAATTATCAAAAAAAGGATTAAAATTGTTTATTTAAATAAAAGCGAATGATACTAATTAAATACATAAAATAATTATTATTTTATATGATAATGTTTTAAGATGTTTAAATAAATTCTAAGTAAAAAAAACTAAGCACATAAATTCATTAGAAGAATTAAATGATTATTAACAAATGTGCTAAGGTCATCCATTAGCCTGGCCAACATCTTAACTACGTACTTATTATCTTTTTTCTCTCTCTCATTTAATCCAAACCATTAATTTTAAAACTAATGATGGAATTAAAACATGACTAATCATGTTCCTTTAAAAATATTAAATATCTTCTACTAATAATATTTATATTTTTAAGGACAGAAGCAAATTGGTCCTTTGGTTTGTAAAAATTACAAACATTTTTTCTTTGTTGATTATTTTATTTTCCAAGATTACATCTTTTGATTGTACTTTGCCTATAAGCAATGTAACTTTCTTCGCTTCGTATTCGGGTTTCAAAGGCCTTTAAATTAATGTTTATATATTTATAACCATACTCATAAGCCATGAGGAAATCGCTACAGAGAGATCGAGCCAGTATTTGATTGAAGTTGGGAGGTTGAACAAACATCCCCCGATCTCTAAGTACAGGTTGCAAGTTTTTTTTGGCCTTCTGGTTTTATGAGATGGATCCTGGGGTGGATTGGTGGAGAGAAAACTTGCTTGACATGCACAAGGAGTTTTTCACCTGGATGGTACGGACCCTTTTTTATTGGCGGAGATGGTTGATGGGGTTCCCTATGTTTAGCAGATGTGAAGACTTGCTCATGAATGCAGGGCTAATGAGCTTACTAGGGGATCACTCGTGGAGATTGATCACGTACGGGGATTATTGATAGAGACAATATCGTGATCTCCAAGGAAACTCGGATACAAACAAAGAAATTTATTAGACTTGAAGATAACTGGAGAAAATTAATCTTATATAGGGCCGGAGATATGGACACTCGCACTCACACATGAGGGATATTAATAGAGATTCTTATGGTGACATATATAGAAATAGCAATTGAGATTTTTATGGATACAACATTGGATATAGAGATACCGTGAAAGAATTTAATGAAGACAGCGAGATACCCATGGATAATTAATTTCATGAAAACTTGGAGATGACCATGAATACATGGACATAACCTGGAGACATGGAGATATCGAGATAACCATGAACAAATGGACAAGTAGAGATATCCATGGAGAATTTTATATAGATCTGGAGATGTAAATGAACATATGGAGATACCCATGAAGAATTTCAAATATACTTGGAGATATCCGAGGATCAGATGTGAAGAAGTTCATGGAGAATTTCAAGGAGTAGTACTAGAGGTATATATGAAGACATTGGAGTCTATTATATTTTTATAAATACATGGAAATAAATAAAGGAGACATGCAAATAGGAAAACAAAATAAAGGGATTTATTTACTAAAAGAATAGTTTTTTTTTTTTCATTTATAACACATTATTAGAGGTACATTTTTAGATGGAGTTAGTGCCATATATAAGGGAGGTTCTTACCATTTGGTCTTAATTACTAAAATAATTTTTTAAGATTTATTATATTTTAGTGCCAGCTTACCTTTCTTTTTTAGGTTTGTATATATTGCTTATAACTCCTCAAAACATGATCATTGACCTTGAACTACCTATTTTAATTTGACCTTAATATCATGGTTGAGCAGTTTGATGCATGTATGCTTTATGCCTCAAATGAGGTGTCAATCATTGTCCTCTAATTAAGTTTAGGTTAGTTTAGAGTCCTTAATTCATCATTCTTTTCAGGGGAGTATTAGAGTACTATGTAGCAAGGGCATTTTACTCTTGCAAATGTAATATTCTATGTTCCATAAGTGAGAAGGAATGATGTCTCAATATTGGTGAAGGATTTTGGTGTAGTTTTGTATGTTAACAAAATTTTATGAAGGGGCTTTGCTTTTTTTTTTTTTTAGATTTTAATTAGTTGGATGCCCGCGCTATGCGGCGGGCTCATTTTTTATTTTCATAAAAACTACTATAAAAACTTATAATAAAAAAATAATATTTTTTTAATATTAATAATAATTGTTTTTTTTAAATTTATTAATTATTTTATTAAAAATACTAATTGTAATAAAAATAATAATATTTATAACACAAATGATAATATTTTTAATATTCATACTATTAATTATAATAAAAATAATAATATTTATAACACATATAATACTATTTTTTATATGAATATTTAGAATTATAATAAAAATAATAATATTTATAACATAAATAATTATATTAAGAATTTCAAGGATGCTTACAACACAAATAATAATATTTTTTATATCAATACTTTGGGTTATAATAAAAAATAATAATATTTATAACACAAATAATAATATTTTTTATATGAACATTTTGAATTATAAAAGAAAAAATAATATTTATAACACACATTATTATATTAACACACATAAGATTGTGATTAGGCTCTTAATTTTGTTTAAAACTTCAGTTTTATTATTTCATATATTTAAAATATTTATCAATTTATTTTTATCAAGTTATCAGTTTTTTTGTTATTTAAAATAAAATAAATTTAGAGAGAAAAAAACCAAAAAGAGATGATGCATGAGAGCTATATTACTTTGTTAAAAAAGGATTCTTTTTGCTATCGAGAATATCTCTGTGGATGAGGAGAATCTTGATTGATTTTTTGTACCTTATAATTTTGTCCATTTTTTCCCCAAGAAAATAGACTTGTTTGCCCGCGTTGGATACGTGCAGTGAGGTTGAGCCTTAAGACGTTCTTGTGCGGTCAAGGGGACTTCATCAAGAATTCTTATCTATTGTGTTAGCTACTGAAGATCTAGAGTTGCAAGTGGTGTCCAATCTAAAACCCTCTCATGGGCAAGGGTTTCTAAACAATATACCATGAGATATTTTCAGAGATTGTCGACCAAGTGGAAGGGGTGTCAACTAGCTTTTAGTTTATGATCCCATATAAAAGGTGCCAACTAACGAGACTTGATCTCGTCTAGAGAGGGCTTTGGAGGGGCTGCAGGCTTTTAATAGGTGGGATGGACTCGTCGAGCCTGCATAATTCTACAAACAAATACGTTGAATGCACAAAGTACTTCCTGATATTTAAGTTAGTAAAGCCGAAGGATAGATGTTTTTTTTTTTTTTTTTATTATGGTAGTGGAGTTAATATATAAAATTGATTGAGAGAAATCATAAGAAGTTTTGAACGTAACAGCTTAGAATGTTTGTATTTCAAGGTCGGTTTTCTTTCATGTTGATCTGTTCTTACCTCGCATCACAGTTAAACATTTATTCTTGAAAGAATACGTACGTCCACTTGAATAAAGGCGGAGGGCACAAAATACATTACTACCTCGTCTTATCATGGGGCACTCAAAGAGGTCTTTAGCTTCTGGTGGGTAGCAACGCCCCGTTTAGGGTGACGTTGTCACCTCCACCGTCAATTTATGGGGGAGTTGGGTATGACTAGCTAGAGTTGCCATGTGTCCCCTAGTTCTAACATGGTAATGGGTTGAGTAGGAACATGTTGCACTCCTTTGAAGTAGAGTAGATCCTTGTGTAAACAAAACCTTCGGGCAAAGCGGCACATAAAGGCTACCCTCGGTAAGCCGCCATACTTGAGCTTGGGTTCCATCGATGAAGACTTTTTTATTCACAATGCGGTCACCGATTGTGCCTTGCCTCTTTTTAGGTCTGTCAAAGGAGCTAGGGGCCCTCGCCCCTTCAATATTGCACTATTTTTAATTTTTAGCACCCAACTAATATTTGTGATGCATTTCGTAATTTCACGATACAATTGTTACACTTGTATCGAAATTAATTAATTAATTAATATTAATGGATACTCTTACGAGATTTTCAAAGTAAAAATTAATTTTACATAATACTTGATCCGCAGGTCAACCAATCTATCCAAGACTCTTGGGTTATTAATTTTGCGTTCAGTAATTTTGAATTTCGAGTTGAAAGTGCTAGACTAATTACTCTATGTTTGGATCAATTTCACAGGTTGGGTTTTTATTTATCACATGCAATCACTTTCATCAGTTCGAATAGTGATCATTTAGGTTGGGAGATTAACATTTAAGGAGAAAAATGTTACGATGATCCCACCCATTAATGACTTTGAGTGAAAGAAACGGGCTCGTCCTAATGACATTGAGTGAGTAGAACTTGAACCTGATTAGTCTTACCAATTCTTAGAATAGTTTACAAGGTAGTTAATTAATGTTGACACCTTAAGATTAATAACAAATTGAATGCTATATGTTTCTAACCATAGTCAAATATTTGTCATGTTTCATCGTAATACATATGGTGTGGTTGGGTTTGAACTGATAAGAGATCAATGCTAGGCATCGTTTCTCTGGAGGTCATGTAAGGTAAGTGTGAAGAGATCAATGACTCTCACTGGATTTAGCTGTATGATTATCAATTGCTTCGGGTATTTTTTTAGTCGGTATATGCATTATCGGACATGGATATGTGAACCTACACCGTGTGTGTATGTGCGTGTAAATCAACTGAGTAAAAATATTTTTAAAGCTTCTTTTTTTAAGTGTGAGGGTATATTTGAGTCAACTTTTATAAAACAAGACTCAATTCATGTTTCAATTCTAATTAAAGATAGTCGCTATCCTTATCAAGAGTTGAAAATAAAAAAATAAAATAAAATTCTTGCAATCTAATTTGAGGTTTGAATTTACCAGTAAAGAAGAGAGTATATCCCTTAACCATCAAACTAGGTTGTTGAACTATTAGCACTATAAATTGATATGTTTGGTACTTATATATAGCATAAACCATATAGATGTTTGCACTTGATTAAGTTATTAATCATATAAACAATATGAGCGATCAAGGACAGGACACACCACCTAATGACATTTAAAAAGTTTGTTTGGAGGTTGATGATTAGATTATGAAATGTGGTTGATAATAATTGATCAGTACACTTGGGCAAATTTATTAGTACAACCCCCCCCCCAAAAAAAAAAAAAAAAAACTCGGTTGCCATTAATTCATTCCCTTCTCATTTTGAATGAAGATATAGTGATCAATTTATGATTCACTTAATTTCACATTTATCCAAATCCCACGTCGAAGTGAAAATCCTGCCCCATCTAACTACTTGAATGAGGAAGCTGTCATCTTCTCATTTTTCTCCTACAAGCCTTATAACAAGATCACCTCAGGAATGAGGACGGTGGTGGTGATCAGGAGCATATTAATAATCGGTAACTAAGAGGATGGAAGTCCTGTGGGCAGGCAAGACAGCCAGCAATAAATACGAGAGGTTCAGAGAGAGCTGTTCAATTTTGAAAAAGAATGCTTTCATTAATGTGTTAGGCATATATTTCTGATCAGGGTTAACAAAGGATGAGTTGTAACATGGTGGATGAGAAAAAAAGTGACCTGGCTATAGTAGTATTTCGCATGTGCAAGAAAGATAGATCTTTTCTTCTCTACGAAAAATTATTTACCTTGGTTTTCTTAGGGAAAAAAATAAAGAAAATGCTTGTGTTTTTAAGTTAATGGTCTAGTTAAATATAATAATACATTATTTCATCTGAATTGGGACAGCAAAGAAACTTAAAAGCAGTCTTAATATTTCCTCAGAAGAATTGTTTCTTCTCCTACAGAGGAGAGGTTCAACTACCACCTAACTTTTTTTCCATGGCCAACAAACAATGTTTGATCATGAAACTATCAATTCATTTATCTGCTATCTGTAATTGTGTGTTTCACTCTCTTTATCCCCCACATGTGTTTCTCTCCCTCCCATGTCTCTCTCTCTAGCCCCCCCCCCCCCCCACTCTCTCCAAGAAGTTTTAAGAAGGTAGAGAAGTAAAGCCCTCACGATTTCATCAAGTGAGGCACTTTTTGGGAGTGGTCAACAAGTTAGGGCAACATTGTTTCCACAACCATTTTCAAGAACTCTAAATCAAGAAACCAAGACCAAGAAGAGGAATGTGTGCTTGGAATATTGACATTCTTGAATAGGAGCAAATAATTTCCTTCAAATTTTCCTGGCATAGCTAGCCACTCATTATTCTTTCTTCTATACGTCCTTGTATTCTTCTCTTTGGGGTCTAATCAACTATTTTAAGTGAGGAGCACTGATGCCTTCTAGTGAAATGGCTGTAATGGGAAAAACCATAATGATTTTAAGGCTAACAGGCAGGGTTTTACATGATGCAGTGAGCTTCATTGTCTTCTCTCTTCTAGACATCCTTGATCTCATTCTATGTTTTGCATTCAAAGCTGTGGACTTCATCATTGAAGCTGAATGGAAACCTTGTTATTGTACCTCAGCTAAAGAAGCCATCACTGGTAGCGGCAAGATCTTGGTCTCTGAACAAGGTGAGTCCAAGATTGTTTGCCTTATTTCTACCAAGTTAGGGTTAGAAGAGATCTCAGACACTCTTTACACTCGTCCTTCATTAGTGTCTGAGATTTCAAAATCAACCGTAAATGAGCTCAAGAGATTCAAGGTGGAGGATAAGTCCAGTACTGTCACTGTACAATCATCCGAGAAGAATATCAAGAAAGGAACTACGAGATCCACATTCACTGTTAACTCTACCATTGTTGGAATGCTTCGAGGGAAGATTGGAGGCCAGCAATTATATCCCACTTCAAGATGGTCTGATTGTGATTGCAAGTTTTGCACCTCGTGGACAACTTCTAGCAAAGAAACCCTCTTCGTTAGAGCTGAAGGACCCAAAGGTAATTAACTAAAAAACACAAGTCTCCTAGCAGCATATGCATGTACACTAATTACTCATTTATTCATTATAATTCTAGCGTGTCATGATTAAATTATGGTTTGTAATGGTCGATCAGATAAGGCAAAAGAAGATGTCCTCTTCGTTCATGGATTCATTTCATCTTCAGCATTTTGGACGGAAACATTATTTCCGAACTTCTCAAATGCAGCTAAATCAACCCACCGACTGTTTGCCATTGATCTACTAGGGTTTGGGAGGAGCCCAAAGCCAGCTGACTCCCTTTACACATTAAGAGAGCATCTGGACATGATTGAACAATCCGTTCTTGAACCATACAAAGTCAAGTCCTTCCACATTGTTGCTCATTCTTTAGGCTGTATTTTGGCCCTGGCACTTGCCGTAAAACACCCTGGCTCGGTCAAGTCCCTAACCCTCCTTGCACCGGTAAGTTAGTTTTTATTTCTGATGTTGTTTTGTAACTGTTTCGATTATCCATGAAATGATTCACAAAATCGTTCAAAATTCCTAATGCATTAATTACTGTATAACTGGTTTATATATGTGACCATGGCAGCCATATTACAAAGTACCACAAGGTGTACCAGCAGCACAGCATGTGATGAAACAAGTGGCTCCAAGGCGTGTGTGGCCACTAATTACGTTTGGTGCATCAATTGCGTGCTGGTATGAGCACATCACCAGAGCAGTTTGCCTTGTCATCTGCAAAAATCACCGGCTGTGGGAGTTTCTTACAAAACTAGTCACACGAAACAGGTGAATTCTCATCAAACCCCGCCACCTTAAAAACTGTCCTAACAATTCAAGTGCTGGCACTAGTAAAACTCAACAATCGAAACTTCTCGTTTGGTTCATAATAAAATTTTCTTCTTGTTTTTTGTGCTCAATTTCATAACTACCCACCAAACCCTAATATCATATGGTGCGGTCTTAATTAATTTCCTTTATTTTTCTGCCATAAATATAATATTTAATTAAGAGAAGGATTTCGCTGTATTCTTTTAATCTAGTTTCTCTGAGAAAAAAGTAGGGATCTTCGGACATAAGCTACACGACTCATCTTAATTAGTAATTTTGGACCTACTGCTAATTAATTAATTAATACTTTTAGAATAACAAGAAATGAAGGAGACCTGGCATTGCACAAGCCAGTCAATTCCCTTACACAAAGACGATGCATGACCCCCAAACCCCATTCAAATTAAATGTCTGTCCTTTTCTTCATTAATAGTGGGACAGATCCCTAAAATCTCTCCAATCCATTTACAGGGTCAATTTTGGGATAATTGGCCAGAAATATTTGTTCCTTAGATTTTGAGTATTCCAATAATTAGAAAAATAACATTTATGGTAGGTACTAACAAGAGATTTTATGATGTTTTTTTTAGATTTATTTTAAAAAAATAAATACGAGCAGGTGAAAATATTTTTAATAGGTTATGTATTTTATTTTCTCTTCTCTTTATGATTGTTTATTCTTTTAAAGCACATAAAATAACTAACAAGATAATACTAACTATTTTCTAACCGATTTAAATTTTTTTAATATTAAGATATTATTAGTTAGCTAGTAGTATATAAAGAAATTTTATATTATTTTTAAAATAAATATCATTAGTTATTCGATGATAAAAAAAAAATATTACTTTCAATTTCATAAGAAATAATAAACATATTTAGATCGAACATAAAATTTAAATTTTTTCTTCTTCTCTTCTCTTACATCTATATCTTTTTATCTAAGTAACCGTTACACGAACTTGCAGAATAACATATGGCCTAAATCCAAGTTCCCGAGCCCCCAATATAACGGGGGCCATGGTGGACCACAGCACAAATGACAATTGTCAGATCCTAATTGAACAGTTGCTCTCTCATGGTTGTTGTTGAGATTAATGACAGACCACCGTAAAAGTGTCCCACCAAGATTTAGGGGCTTGGCCCATAATGTTTTGGCCCTTAACTGGCTATCTAGATAATCTTCGGCTGCTTTATGGCACTGGTAGGCTTCTTTGTAAAGATGGCTAACCTGTGGTGGTGCTGGATGATTTGGTAGACCTCCTCCACTTGTTCGAACGGTGAAATTGTAAATTTTGGTTTGACAAGTGATGATTCCTCGTTTTAAAACTTGCAGGTAGGAGATTTTAAAATCACATAGGTTAAAAGTGTGGTAATTTGTTCACACTAATGCAGTATGGTGGTAAAATTTGTAACTTCCTAAATCTTTTAATTAGGTTTCTAAATTTATTAATTTTGATGGCAACTTTGGGAATTTGTGAATCTTATTTTAATACCATGTCGGTTTTGAGCAAGCAAAGCCAAGAAAGAGCTAGCAAAAATCCTTCAGAAGGACAAAAATAGTAGTAATTAACCATTAAATGTAATACACAAGCGGTAGGTGAATCGTTCAGTTTGGAAGTTACTCTGGAAGGTGAAAACATGTGCCGAGTGATGGGGACAGGTGTTTGGTGCAGAGATAATCCTGTTTTTCTCATATATTTTTCTTCATATGCTCTGCTTTAATTTACTCCATGCAAAATGATCTCCGATCCCCTATTGACATAAATGCAAAACTTTGACAAAAAAATTGTGTAGGATGAAGACGTTCTTGATTGAGGGGTTCTTTTGCCACACCCACAACGCTGCATGGCATACCCTACACAACATTATATGTGGCACCGGCAGCAAGCTTGATGGGTACTTGGATTCAGTCCGTGACCACCTCAAATGTGATGTCAATATCTTCCATGGCAAAAATGATGAGCTTATCCCAGTTGAATGTAGCTACAATGTTCAGCAAAAAGTCCCTCGGGCTCAAGTGACGGTGGTCGACAATGAAGATCACATCACAATTGTTGTTAATAGACAGAAGGTCTTTGCTAGGGAACTTGAAGAAATCTGGAGGGGAGGATACCGAGTGGTTAATTAAGACCCTCGTCTTGCTCAAGCTCGATCAAATTAAGTCGCCACATAAATATTTCCTGTCAAAATTGGGTATAATTAAATTCTCTAAGATTGGCAGGTTTTACATTTACTGCTACTTCAGGCACTTTGAAGTCTCCCAGCTGGCGTGATGCATGATCGTTATAGCGAATTTGATGAGATAAAGGCAAGTGAATTAAATATCTCTTGACAACAAATCTTCTTGTTGTATGTTGCTTGGCAAAGTTCACATTCTTACAAGATTTAATTCATTTCTTTTTTCTTGGTTGTTCCTTTCATAAATAGTGTTCCATAAATTGTATGGTCAATCCATAAATTATTCTCTGTCAGTTTATAAAACTAGTCAGTATATATAAAAAAACAAAAATAATTAAATAGTGTCTTAATTGATGTTAATCATCCTCAATTTAGCAGTTTTTTTATTTCAAAATACTTTTTTCATAGTCAAATCTTCTCATCTCATATAATTATCTTTCTTATTTTATTTATCAAGAAAAGAAATTGAAAACGAGCATGGAATTAATAAAAGAATTAAATTATACACAAATCTAAAATTATATGGGCTAAATACATAGTTTCTAACACTACAAGGATTAATTATATTTAACTTTACTAAACTACAAGGACTAATTACTCTTCTTTAAAAAAAATAATATTGGAAAACCATTTTCAGAAGAATTAATTGATCGGTAGAAATAGATCCATGACATTCTTAAATGAGATATCAAACACATTCACCCACTCACTACTAACCAATATTTAAATAATTAATACATGCACTTATCCATCAACTAATCACTATACAAGTAGATATTTCTTACCAATCCCCTGCAAACCAGCATGAGTAACTTGTTCTGATGTATGACATTTACGTATCTTTCTACGACTTGGTCTTGACCTTGCCATACAATGTTATGAAATTGGAAATACTAAGCAGCGGATAGGATTGTTGTTCTTTTGGGAAGTTGTAGCTCCCTCACTTCTGATCGATGCTCTGTCCATCAACACAGCTTACCATGCATCTTGCCGCAAGTGTCAATGAAAATTAATACACCGCAATGCAGGTGAAGTAGCCTTCGTTTTTTGAAGGTTTATACGTATCCTAGCAAATGGTACAAGTCTCGAGCGATCCACAATGCATGCCTCTACCCCAATTTTTTTTCCGGAAAGTCTACCAAAATATTAGAATTCAACAATAACGTTGAATATGATGGCCACTTCGCGAGAAATTTCTCCTCTCAAAACTACCTGCAGTGGGAGACAGGATATGGTTAGAGATCTTCATGACCTCTGTGTCTAGTTCCAGGAGACTTGTGTCCATCTTGCCATTTAATTTCTACGCATCCTGATCATTTG
>Ga0325401_1005322_pt1 | contig 12294 bp, 11 predicted proteins | sample PopdelMetagenome_FD_205666 | JGI IMG/M metagenome (GOLD analysis project Ga0325401, IMG submission 205666) | Populus deltoides microbial communities from Bellville, Georgia, United States - Xylem-PdKOR-R2 | ecosystem: Host-associated > Plants > Phyllosphere > Stem > Wood/Secondary xylem | place...
GTCAATGCATTTGCAGGTGTTCAGATGAGAAGAACCCAAGAAAACAACCCTACAAGTTCACAAACCAGAAGATCAAGGATCTGGGCATTGAATTCACCCCAGTGAAACAGTGCCTGTATGAATCTGTCAAGAGCTTGCAGGAAAAGGGTCACCTTCCAATCCCAAAACAAGCTGAAGACTCTGTGAAAATTCAATAAGAGCTCATTTATTAGGAGGGGACGTACATGTCCACACCCCAAGTGTGGTTGTAGTTGTCTGCAAAATACATATTAGGGAAAACAATATACTAAAGAAGAATGTAGAGTGCAAGTGTTACTGTCTTCTTAGACCTCTAATTGCCTTCGCGCTTAGATTAATCAATGTTTTAATCCTCTAATTAGTCAATTATTGGATGTAACTTTTGAGTGTTCCACTTTTTTTTTGGTTGTTGTTGTTGTTTAAGTTTAATTCAATTTCAATATGGAATCAATACCATCTCTGTGGCTTCCCTTGGATTGAGAGTTGATTATCTATCTTTCAAAATAAGGTCTAAAAATCGAATAAAGCTTATATAATGATAGTTGCATGTGCATCTCGTAGGTATGATCTGAATTGAAATGGAAGCATTTTTAGGGAAAATTGAGTCGTTCTATTTCACCCAAAAGATCTATTTTAGAGTCGATCTAAGCACGGAAATAAGCAATAGGAGTATTTTCCAAGAGGCAGGAACAAAAAAAAAGGACTGCATAAGCAGTAGGAATATATACAAGCCCAAACCTAGACTTCAGTTGAGTTGTGTGCGACCAAATCCAGCTGCAGAACTTTAGGTCCCATCCTTCTACTAGCAATTTCGGTAGAGTTTAGAATTAAAACTCGCTGTGCCCTACATATCGACCTAACAACCTATCAAATTTGAGCTCCAAGTCAGGTTGGTTTTTTACTTGTTTAGCAAAGTTGATCAATCAAACTTAGATGATCTGTCATGTCAATTCATGATCTAGTTGATTCGGTCAAATTAGGTGAGACTCGACTAGGTAAATTGTTGTAATGTCGCAATTACACAAGTTAATTACCCTAACTTAAACAAACAAGATAGTATAGAGCAAGTAAGAGGTCGATTCCACGAGAAAGATCTAATTCAAGTCTTTATACTAGATGATTCAAAGTTAAGGGGGTTTTGAGGTTATCTAGGCTATATTATGGTAAACAAAACAAATTAATCAAGCTAAATTAAATAAATCCAAAATTTATTAAAAGAAAAACCTTGATCTCAAGTAAATGTTCACCTACGAAAATCAAAACTGATCACTGAAATGATATGTCAATTTATATTATGAATATCTATCTTTTTTTAACATTAGTCACTTAACCAATCCACAATGTAACTAACCCTAACCATTAAACAACCACAGTGTCTACACTAGCAATTTAAATCAATGGCAGCCATAAGAGCTAGATAGGTTGATAAATCTTAGACAACATAACTGTCTGTAATATATTGTCGATTTAGTTGAATGTTTCTCCTAAGATTAACAACATAGATCCATCATAATTATTAAACTTAGTCGCTTCACAAGTTCAAATATCACAACTTCGGTTTTGATAGCAAATTTAGCCATAGATTGGTTTAGAATAATAATTTAGAGTCCGCTCTAACAATCAAACTAAACAATTATAGAAAATAAGAATAAGAAAACATTCATACTCATCATATAAACTGAAAAGAAAAGATAGAATAGATCTCATAGTTTTTTTTTTTGAAATCTGAAGGTTTTTGTATCCTTTCAATCAAGAAAAATTACTTAGCCTTGCATGTCTATTGAAAAACTAATGAATAAAATAAATGAGAACATAATTTCTGGTATAAGAGAAAAGAGTGGGGTTTTCTTCTTTTTTCTGGCTGCGTCATCCTTTTCTTTCTCTTTTTCTTTTTATTTGATAGGAAATCCTAATCCCCACCTTCCTCCAATCCATTTTTACTCTCCTAAAAAATATAAAAATAGTCCTTTGCAAAGTAAACAATCTACATTTAAGTAAGTTGGACTAATTTCTTCACAAAACCTGTCTGTGGTAGAATTTATAGGCTGTCTTAGAAAAATCATATCTCTCTTATATGAGCTCTTTGAATAGGTTGAAATTTGTAGATTGATATTTCTTTGAGTCAAGAATCCAACAAAATTGAGTTTGCATCAAATGGAGTTCTCTACCTCAAGATATTCAAGTTGGAATGATCGAAGATCAAAACTGGCATAATGAAATACTTGTCTTTGAAGGCTGCAATTTCCAGCCTTTTTTTTTTCTTACCATACACATATAAAAAGGTATGGATGTTAGCTTTTTAATGCCATTGGAATCACTTCATTTCGACCTCTACAACTCAAGTTCTACATAAAACATCGATCAGAGGTTAAATCTGCCAATATTCGACGCGAGATGGAACATGGTTTGAATTTTATCTCTAATTTACTCATTTTAGAATTTCACATCCAAAAGTGCCTTTAAAACATAAAAAAAATATTATCAACGTATTTTATATATAAAACATGAACAAAATACTAGGTAAATATGGGTAAAACTATCGAATTGTTAGAGAATAATAGAAATCATATCTTAAGACCTCATTTAATATCTTAAGCTTTTAGGTTGAGATGGTTTTTTGACATGGTATCAAAGCCTTGATGACCAAGTGGTCACGAGTTTGAATTTCACCATCCCCATTTACTTGATAAAAATTAGGCACAAGATAGTGTTAGTTTATGCAAGTTTCAAGCCCAAATGGCTTTCACTTGAGGGGGGAGTTTAGAGAATAATATAAATTATATCTTGGAACCTCATCTAATAGCTTAAACTTTTAGGTTGAGATGGTTCTTTGACATTGGGTTTTCATCTGAGGTAGCAAAAGGGAAAGACCTTTTGTCGCACGTGTGCGGCGTCGCGACGATTGTCCTCCACACTCACGTATGTATGTATCTGGCAAATATGGGGAGACAAGGAATTCTTGTCTTTTATCAGTGAAAAAAATAGAATGGGAGTCGCCACCTAGTATTTTGGTTACTAGGAACCCTAATTGGTTTCAGAGATCGGGTACGGGGACTAGTTGCTTAAAGAGAAGGTATTAGCACCCCAAATACACCCTACCTAAGGTAAGCTGCATTGTTTAATTGTCTGATAAATGCTAAGGTTTCATTGTATTTCTAATTGTTGGTCTGTCTACGGTTTAAGAAAAGTCCTCCTTGATAAGGAAATCTTTATCTTATCGGGTAAAACCTAATCGTCCTAACGTCAATAAAAGAACTACCTTTTCAATATCGGGAATACATTTTACCTATAAATTTGTAATCCCTGATATTAAAAGAAAACATAATAATTTTTTTAAAATTTTTAAAATATTCGCCAAGTTCTCGTGACTTTAATAAACTGGTTATTAAAGCCAAAAATACATGCTAAAACATTTTTTTTGAAGTTTTCTTTGTTGTATGAAAATACAATGAGTTTTTAGCTTTGAGAGACTTGGCCGTATGCATGAAAACAAAAACATGTTTTTTTTAATGTTTTGACGAAAACCGGGTATTTTAATACTGGATTTGTATTTTTATGATATAAAAATACAAACTAATATTAAGCAAAACTTAGCAGAAAAATATGCGGAAGAATCACAAATTTTTGAAAATATATTTTTTTAGACCGGGCCGGACCCGACCCACTCATTTTGGGCTAGGCCAGACTTGTCCGGCCCAGTGAACAATGGAGCACTCTCCACTGTTCACGCAGAACAGTGGAGACGGTGCAGCGAAGAAGAAGAAGAAGAAGGAGGAGGAAGAGGGGCGGACCTGCGGTGGCTTCAAGGCTATGCTGTTGGCGATGGCTGACCGGAGAACGGCTTGGACGGTGGTCGGCCTTTCTTCTTCTTCTCTGCATTTTTTTTCTTGTGCTCTGTTCTCCACTGTTTCTATTTTTTTAGTGTTTCTTCTTCTCCCTGCTTCTGTCTGCTGCTTCTCCTTTCCTTTTTTATTTTTAATGGTGGCTGTTGTTGTTAGCGGAGCGATGGTGGCTCTTCTCTGTGGCGGCGGGCAGTGTCTGCTGCTGTTTTTTCGTCTGTGCAGAGGTGCCGGCTCCTTCTTCAAGGGTGTTGCAGTAGGGGGAGGAGGATGGTTAGAGGTTGACGGTGGCGCTGCTGGTGGCGGAGGAGTTGTTGTCACAACTCAATGGTTGTGGCAACCAGTGCTACTGTTTTTCTTCTTTTTCACAGTGTTGCAGCAGGGAAGGAAGATGGTGGGAGGCTGACGGTGGCGCTGCTGTGGCAGTGGAAAGGAAACACAGAGGTGGTGCCCGGGGGGTGAGGAACGATCCTTCTTCTTCTTTGTGCTGAGACCACCAGTCTCTGTTCTTCTCTTCCCCACGTATGCTTTTGCTTTCTCTCCTCTGTATCTCAAAAAAAATCCCATGTTTGGTTTCCCTTTCCCCTCTGCTTTTTTTTTTCAATCTCTCCTCTCTTTCAAACAATTCTTCCTCCTCTCTCATCTTTTGTTGCTTCTCTCTGCTCTTGCAATCCCTTCCCCACGTCCTTTTTTTTCCTCCTCTGTCTTCTCCCTTTTCTGTATTTATAGCCAAGCGGAGAGAGAGTCCCCCCTGCCTTGTTACATCAAGACGCAGGAGGGAAACAAGGCTACCTTACCCCTGTAGGGTAAGGTGGCCGGTTGTCTGCAAGGCTTGGGTTTGTATTAATGGTGGCAGGGTAAAGGGGATGGCTTGTGTCTGGGTTTTGTGGGCAAGTGGGAGGGGAAAGAGAAGGAGAATAGCGGGAAAAAAAGATTTAAAATCTTCTTCTTCCCTGCCTCTACATGCGCAGGGAAGAAGAAGAACAATGCCATTTAAAACGGCACTGTTTCGATTTGTTTTTTTTTTTTTTTGAATTTTCAAGACAAGAAAATGTAATTGGGAAGAACCCAAAAATGGGTTATCACACCCTTCATCGAAGATCACATGTCTTGAAACAAATATCTTGCCAATGGATGTATCAAGACATTTGAATCCTTAATGAGAGTTGCTATAATCAATGAAGACACAATGTTTAGATCTGAAGTCAAGTTTGTTGCGATTGAATGGGTGAAGAAAAGGAAAACAAGCAAACCTAAAAAATTTTAGAGATGAAAAATCAGGAGCATGTTTGTAGAGTTTTTCAAATGGTGAAAAGCCAAGAGGGGTGGTGGGAAGGAAATTAATGAGATATGTGGCCATGAGAAAAGCGTTATCCCAATAGGTGTGAGGAACATGACAATGGGATAAGAGTGAGAGGCCCGTTTCAACGATATGACAATGTTTTCGTTCAATGAATCCATTTTGTTGAGACATATAGGGGCATGAGATTTGGTGTTAAATGCCAATATTTGCAAACTATGTGTGAAGAGAGCGATACTTCCCATCCCAATCAGTTTGTACAAATTTTATCTTACAATTAAATTGGCATTCAACAAGTTTTTGAAATGAGCAAAAAATTTGCATGACACCAGATTTGTTAGCGATTGGAAATAACCATGTAAATTTGCTAAAATGATCAACAAACAAAACATAGTATTTATTGCCATTGGTTGACATGCTACGAGATGGATCCCAAACATGGGAGAAAATTAATTCAAGAGGATGATTAGAGATTGATTGAGAACTAGAGAAAGAAAGGCAATGACTCTTTCCTTGTTTATAAGCCGAACAAACACCCAAAATTTTATTAGACGAAGTAGGTAAAGAAAATTTGGAAACAAGATGCCGAATAATTTGATAGGAAGGATGTCCTATCTGGCAATGCCAGACATCAAGAGGTGCTCGTTGAGATAGGTATGTTTGAGGATGGTTTATTGGTGATGTTGCTACTCAATTTTTGACCCATCTTTTTGTTAAGTTTTTGAAAAAAATCCAAAAATAGCGAAAAATAAAGAAAATCCAAAAAAATATGTTTTTAATATATTTGCATCATTTTTAGCATTTTCAGTATTGTCTCAAAAGAATTTAAATTTTTAAAAGTCTTTTGAACGCGATCGAATTTTCATGCGTTGTTTTTGAAATAATTGATTTTTCTCATTGAGTCGATATTGATACTGCTCATTTTCAAAAAATACAAGAAAAAACAAGAAAAATCAAAATTAATATAAAAAAAGTTGAGGGACCAATTTTAAGAACCAAACAACATTTTACCTAAAAATGGAGGGGGGCAGTTTGGAGAGTAAAAAAAGAAAAAGGGGAAACCTAAATCTATCTCTTCTCCAAGCCGCCCCCCACAGCTTGGACCCGGTGGGTTTCTTCTCCTTCACCCATCTCCACCAGTCGTTGGCCACAGAGACCCAGCCACGACCTCATCCTCCCTGCACACAACCTCTCGGCCAGCACCCTCTCTTTGCCAAAGACAAACCAAACAGCCGCCCACTGGTTTTGATTTTTCTCTCCAGCCGGCCGCAAGACAAGCCTTCCCTTCTCCACCACCCTCTCCATCGCCACTCTCCCCTGCTTTGGGATTTTTTCCTCCCACACTCATTTCCTTCCCCACAGCAGCCAGCCACAGACCCACAGTCTCCTCTCTCAACTTTCTCCCCCATTTCCCTACTCATCGACCTCCTCAGACCCAAGGTCTCCATCTTCACCAGCCACCTCCCAACAGTCCTTTCTCCTCCAGTAGCAGCCCAAACACAGCAGTTTCAACAGAGCCCGCCGACCACAAGCCACGCCCCTCCGCCTCTGTAATCCGACCACAGACACCCTGAACTCAGAGCCATCGATCGCTTGTAAAGGAGAAGATCTGCAGTGGAAACAGATCCGAAGGGAAAGAAAAAAGACATAAAGGAACAGATTTGAAAAGGAGATTAGAACCGAAACTTGGCTTGTGTCTTTTCTTCTTTTACAGGTGAAGGTGGGTGTCACCGCCGGAAGGGAAAGGAAGAAGGGAGGAAGTCGTTCCAGATCCCTTCTCTGCTTGGATTTTCTGACGGCAGCGCGTGGAGCAGACGCGCCGCCACTGTCTTGCAGCTCCAGATGTCTGCCTGGCACTGTTTTGGATTGTTTTGGGGGCTATTTTATAAATTTTAAATTGGTTAATGTAATTTTTATGTATTTTTGAATTTTTATAATTTGTAGTGTGGATGTTAAAAAAAAAGCAAAAAAATATAGTGAAAGTGAATGAGTTTGTATTTTTTTATGGATTTTTTTATGATAAAATTGCAAAGAATAAGGAAGAATTTAATATTTTGATTTGCTAACGATAAATGATTATGAACACACGCAAGTCGTATTTCTAATATCAGATGAAAAGATAAATTTTTTTAAATTTTTTTAACACATCAAAGTTACAAAGCAGCTTATCTCAGGTAGGGAGTGTTAGGGGTGATAATACTTTCTCTAACTACATCTAGTCCTTTACCCGTGAATTTCTGACAAGACCAGTATACCTAGGTTTTTTATTAACTCTCAATGAAATACTAGATGGTGAATCCCAACGAACGAATCAAGCAAACAAAATGAAGAAAAATCACCAAAAAAAAAGACGCCGCGGGGGTGACGTGTGACAGGTGACATGGAGCTCAGAAAGATGTAGAGGCTGTCTTTAAGTTTGCTGTGCAAAAGAACTCTCCTCATTGCCTCGTCCTTCACAAAAAAAAAGACGAGTGAAATTTAAGATAAACATTATTATCACTTGTAAATTGACTAACAGAAATCAAATTCTTCTTAATCTGAGGTACATGCAGAAACTTATTTAAAATAAAAGAATTTATTGGGGTTGAAAGAGTGGTGAAACCAATATTTTTTATAGGTAAACCTACCCCGTTGCCGACATGAATCTAGTTGTTGCCAAGATAAGGTTCTGATCGCACATACAAGTTGCTGAAGTTGTTGGTGAGGTGGTTTGTTGAACCAATATCCAGATACCAGTTGGTATCATGTTGTGGTGAGGGAGATGTCATATAAGCCACCATATTAGAAGGAGTGCCTTGGTAGGCATGATCGAACATGTAATAACATTGAATGGCGGTGTGGCCAATTCTTCCACAGACTTGGCATTGTGGTTTTAGGTTGGAGGAGTAGTTTGGAGGTGGGCCTCTTCCTCGTTTTCCACGTCCCCTTTCTATGTTGTTGCAACCATGGGACTGGTTCTGAGGAAAGCGTTGCCGTTATATTTTCAACTACGCGACATGTAGTCATTCCTTAGTGCCACGTTCACTGAGCCAACAAAGGTGTCAATGGCAATTTGTTGCTGCTCTAGTCAGAGCTCAAATGCAAGAAGATGGTTAAACATATATTCTAAAGTCATTTTGTCAATTTGAGTGGAAATTGACATGACAATAAGAAGTATCGAGACCACAAAAAGGTAAGCTATAAATTCATGGTTTTGAAGGGGTTGTCCGACAATGATCTCATTTTTTGAAAGTAATCAGAAATTGACAAGTTACCTTTCTTAGTGGATGCAAAAAATTTTCGAGTTTGTATGGTGGGAGTGAAGGAGTGAGATGCGAACATTCTCTCGAGGGCTTCCCAGACTTCTCTTGAAGTTGCGAGGCTAACCATTTGTGCCAGGATATTCTCGTACAGGTAGGAAACTAGTGCACTTAGAACAACCTGATCTTGATCATACTAGGTAATGTAGTTGGGATTTGATATCTTAGTGTGAGCGGTTTAGGAGGTTGCTACTTTAGGATTAGGAATGGTGGGGCTAGGACTATCAATGAACCTAAACAGGTGCTGACCACGTAGGTAGGGGACGATTTGAGTTTTTCAAAGAAGGTAATTATACTTGGTAAGTTTAATTATGACAAGGCTATGGATGTTGACGGGAGTAACCGAGTTTGAAGGAGATGAGGCCATATTGGTGGATCGAAAAACAAAGGTTATGTTAAGCTTCGATACCATGTCAAAGAACTATCTCAACCTAAAAGGCTTCGATACCATGTCAAAGAACTATCTCAACCTAAAAGCTTAAACTATTAGATGAGGTCTCAAGATATGATTTATATTATTCTATAACACGAATAATATGGTTGTATCATGAATCTCAAGGGGTTTATTTTTTTTTTGTATATTTATCTAAAATAATCTAGTTTTCAAATATGCTTAGGTTATACAGTGGATCCATAGATTAGCTCAATTAAACTCTTTGATAACTATACAAATGCTATCATATCATGCATACATACGGATTAAAAAAAACATACTGTAATTAAAAAAATAAATAAAATTAAATACAATCATAACTTGGGAGACGATCACAAGCCCACAAACACTAAAAAAACGAATATAATCAATAAGTGCATTTAAGTGAAGTACATTCTCCTTTTGTTTTGTTCAAATTTGTAAATAGATAAAACCATCAACTTATTAATTTGGATTAATCTGGTGTGTGTCTATATATTGTTGTAGTTTATGGCTCATAAAAAGATATTGAAGTGGAGCGAAGCGAAATGATAAAATTTGTCTACGTGGGATTTGTTTTTTGTTTTGAACTATTAATAGGTTAATGGTGCAGGGCAATGCCTCAAAGGTACGATGAATGAGTATTATTCAACGTAGAGTGAAAATAAAAACTCTTCATTTTTGTGAATGTAGACACAATGTCGAACTACATTGAATTTATTTTTGTGAATGTAAACACAATGTCGAACTACATTGAATTTTATGTTCTTCTGTCATATTACAATATTCACCGACAACTGTTGTAGATATTTCATTACATAATATGAAAGTATTAACACCTCTTATATGAATCCCTGTATTATCTTATTTTATAAATTAGAAAATTCTTCGGAATAAAAATGAATTCCCTTGCATCTTTAGACTTTGGTCTTATATAAAACAAAGATAATGTGGAGATTTGTCTAGATTTTATTGATAATAACAATACCCCACCACTATGCTTAGTGGAAGCACCATTAGTGATTAGTGCCATAATTGGTGGCATGTTTCAAGGCTCTCCTTTCTGCTCTCCTTTCTCCTATAAATGGAGACAAAGAGAGAGCAATAGAGAAGAGTGCAAGGGAAGAGGTGTGTGCAGTAAGTGCAACTTTGAGAGTTGTGAGCAGATTTGAGAGAAACACCGAGTGTAAGAGTGAAACACTTGGTTTTGGGATTGTACTGGAGTTGAGTTGAGTGTTTGTATCATTCCTCCAATAATATACAATCTGCTGCCTCTGTGGACGTACCCGGTTTTGGGGAACCACGTCAATCTGCTTGTTTGTGTTTTTTATTTGTGTTTGCTTTCAGTCCAGTATGCACAACAAATTGGTATCAAAGCATTAGGGAAGCTTAAACACAGAAAAACACGTTTTTCTGCTCTCTGTTTAAAGTTGCAGATTTTTCAAAGTTCTCAGATCTTGATTTTGACCAGCTGCGGAGATTCCTTTTGTCGATACGAGTCCGACGATATAAAGATCATCAAAATCGGAGTTGAAACGAGCCCTGTAGAGCTCGCCGAAGTTTCGCCAGAAATATGCCGGAAAAACCAGACAGTGCCGGAATTCTAGCCTGAGAAGACTGCCACGTCACCAGACACGTTGGCGCTAAGTCATCATCCACGTCATCAACAGAGGTGCACATTGCCATGTCATCAGCCACGTCATCTAACAGTGACGGAATATTCTCTTGACAGAATAGGAATATTCCGTTGATAGTATGAGAATATTCCCGTGACAGAATATTCTTTATCAGAGACAGAATATTCCTTCCCTGAGTCAACTCGGTCAGATTTTTTTTGCCAACTCAGTGATTTTTTGACCTGTTTTGGCCGAGTCAAGCTTGTTCCTAGCATTTTCAACCATTCCAGACGCAACCGTGGTGTCCGTTTTGTGAAACAGCACACCGAATTTACTGTTTTGGCTCTTTTGAGCATAAAAGTGCGTGTTTTAACAATTTCGGGAGTCCATTTGTAATCCAAAGACTTCCTAATGGCTAATATTCCAGAAGAAAGATCAGCGGGGAATGCTAGTATACCTCCACAATACATCCTGGTATCGAGTACCAAATTTGAGGTGGAGAAGTTTGATGGGAAAGGTAATTTTGGCATGTGGAAATGTGAAGTCATAGATATGCTTGTCTAAATGAATTTGGATTTCACTCTAGAAGATAAATCGGAGGATTTGGATGATAAAAGCTGGGAAAGGATAAATCGGTTGGCTTGCAGTTCCATCCGACTTTGTCTTGTAAAGGATAAGAAGACGCCTTTTCAGAACAAAACTCTGCAAAGGAATTATGGCAAGCACTAGAGGACAAGTTTATGAAGAAGAGTATAGAAAATCGTCTATACTTGAAGAAAAGGATCTTCCGTTTTCAGCACAAGAAAGGTACTTCCATGAACGAGCATTTGAATGATTTCAATAAAATGATAGCTGATTTGAAGGAAATCGATGATGAAGATAAAGCTCTGTTGTTATTGAATTCACTCTTGACACATATGAACATCTCGTCACCACTTTACTGTATGGTAAAGAAAAGATTAAATTCATTGATGTGTCAAATGCTTTGGTGAACAATGAGTACCGGAAGAAGGACCATATTGTTCACAAAGAGTCAACATCAGAAGCATTAACAGTTAGAGGTAGAACAAACCCCAGAAGATTTCGAGGGCGAGGGAGATCTCGCTCAAAATCCAGAGGAGAATCATCAAACAGACGATATCTTGCCAAAGATGGGTGTGCCTTTTGTCATAAAAAAGGGCATTGGAAGAAAGATTGTCCAATCAAGGGCAATAAGGAAAAAGATGAACCAACTGTGAACGTTGCATGAGATGAGGATGAACGAGACTCTGCATTCATGGTCTCATCGCCAGAAAACCATTCTAGTGAATGGATTATTGATTCTGCATGTTCCTATCACATGTGCCCTAACAAGCACTTATTCTCGAGACTCGAGGAGTTCGATGGAGGAGTTATGTTGATGGGTAATGATGATGTTAGTGAGATCAAAGGGATTGGGACTATCCATTTGAAGATGCATAATGGGGTAGTCAAGACACTAACAGAGGTAAGGTATGTACCTGACTTGAAGAAAAATCTCTTCTCACTTGGAGTCCTAGAATCTAGTGGTTATAAGATTATCATGCATGGTGGAGTCCTAAGAGCAATCCGTGGTGCATTAGTTGTCTTAAGAGGCACGAGGATAGGAAACTTATATTTCCTGGATGGATCTACAGTTACTGGTACAACAGTTGTCTCTAAAAGCATAGAAGATGATGAAGCAGATAATTCCAGACTTTGGCACATGCGCTTAGGGCATGCTGGTGAAAAGGCTTTGCAAGGATTAGTCAAGCAAGGTCTATTAAAAGGCGCCAAGACTGGGAAGCATGGG
>Ga0325401_1005323_pt1 | contig 12293 bp, 10 predicted proteins | sample PopdelMetagenome_FD_205666 | JGI IMG/M metagenome (GOLD analysis project Ga0325401, IMG submission 205666) | Populus deltoides microbial communities from Bellville, Georgia, United States - Xylem-PdKOR-R2 | ecosystem: Host-associated > Plants > Phyllosphere > Stem > Wood/Secondary xylem | place...
ACCACAAAGTCACGGGCGCCTTCTGGCGTGCTCTTGATGAGCACCGGCGTTTCAACCTCAATAAATTCTTCGCCGTCGAGGTAGCGACGCACGGCCTGGGCCATGCGGTGACGCAGCATCAAGTTTTGGCGCACGGGCGTGCGACGCAAGTCGAGGTAGCGGTACTTCATCCGCAGATCGTCGCCCCCGTCGGTTTCGTCTTCGATCAGGAAGGGCGGTAGCTTAGCGGGGTTGAGTACCTCCAGCTGCTGCACGCGAATCTCGATGGCGCCGGTCGGAATCTTTTCGTTCTTGGAGTAGCGCTCGGCCACCTTGCCGGTTACTTGCAGCACGTACTCGCGGCCAACCTGGCGCGCCTTTTCCCGAATTTCGTCGCTCTCTACGCCTTCTTCGAAGGTGAGCTGGGTGATGCCGTACCGGTCGCGCAGCACAATCCAGAAGATGCCGCCCGCGTCGCGGGTGCGCTGTACCCAACCGGTAAGTGTAACAGTTTGACCAGCGTTATCGAGGCGGAGTTCGCCGCAGTTATGCGTTCGGAGCATTTTGTTGAGAACTGAAAGTTGAGAGCTTCAAGCCTTGCGCGATACATCGCAAGCTTAGCACCTAGCGCGGGTAGCGTAAGGCTTGCAGCGTGCGACTTATGACCGCGAAGGTAGGCAGGAAAAATAAGTCGGCTGGTTGCTAGCTTCGGATTTTAGCGAGGTTATATGCGAAGTTTCATCGATTAAAATTCACTTTCTGAAGGCACAACAATGTTTTTTGCGTAAGCTCGGGGCATTTTGGTACGGAGTGTGCCTTTCCCATAAGCACTTCGCTTTTCATCCTCTCTTTCGTTTTTACATGAAACGCTCTATTCTTTTCGGCTGTGCGGCCGCCCTTCTCACGCTTTCGGCAGCGCACGCGCAGACCACGACAAAGGTTAAAACTAAAGCTAAATCGGCGGCTACCGGTGCCGTTGTTAAGTCAAAATCCAGTGGTGCAGAACCCGTAGTACTCGATGGTCCTATCAAGCGCGTTGAGACGCTGTCGGGCATTGACGTGTACCCCGACCCGAGTTCCCAAACCATCATGCTGAGCTTCACGCAGCAGTTTACCCAGCCCGGCACGCTGGTGATGACCAATTACAAGAACGTGCCCGTGTATACCACCCCCCTCGATCCGAAGACCAATACCGGTCAGCCCGTCGACCTAGGTCGGATTCCGGCCGGCACGTATTTGGTGGAGGCCAAAACCGGCAACTACGTGTACTGGAAGCAGGTGCGCGTGAAGTACCCGTCGAAACCGGCCACGAGCAAGAAGCGCCGCTAAGCTGAACCTAGCTTTTGCCTATCACAAACCTCCGCAACCTAGGTTGCGGAGGTTTTTTTGTCGGAACGTCGCACCGCCCGATCGATGTTTAGCGACTTGGCGTGCGAATGATAAGCACGCGAGAATGCGCTGCGGTGCGTTCCTACACCGGTTCTATTTACTTTGTCGTATGAAAATCGCCGTTTCTTTTTTGCGCCTGGCCCCACTGCTGGCGTTGTTCACACTCGTGGCCTTTGTAGCGCCCGCCCCGAAGTTGAAAAAAACGCCCGTTGGCAAAGACATTACCCTAGGTGTTCCGGAAGGCTTTGCGCCCCTACCCGATGATGGTATTGCCGCCAAGTACCCGTCTCCGCGCAAGCCCTTGGCCGTTTTTTCGAACCCCAATAACCGGGTCGACGTGAGTGTGGCCCAGAAACCTAGCACGTTTACCAACAACGACTACGCTCTGCTACTTAAAGTGTACAAGGCAAGCATCCAGAATACGTACTCGAAGGTAGAGTTCCTAACCGAAGAGGTTCGCACTATTAACAAGCGCGATTTTGTGGTGCTGGAGTTCACGGCAACGCTCAACGACAACCGCCGCAACAGCAACCTAGCTCCCATTCGGCGCTACCAGTTTATTCAGTACACTATCAAAGGCGACCAGCTGTACGTGTTTACCTTCAACGCGCCCGCCGAGGAGCAGCCCCAGTGGCAACCTACCGCCCGCGCCGTGATGGAAAGTATTTCGATGAAGTGAGTTAGTGAGTTAGTGACTTAGCGAGTAAAGGAGCACTTGCTAAATCGCTAACTCACTAACTCACCCTATCACTAAATCACCAACTCACCTCATGACCCTTTCTTTATATAGCGACGAGCAATACATGCGGGAGGCACTGAAACAGGCACGCTACGCCTTGGCGGAGGAGGAAATTCCGATTGGGGCCGTGGTGGTGCTGGAACGACAGATCATTGCCCGCGCCTACAACCAGACGGAGAAGCTGCGCGACGTGACGGCCCACGCGGAAATGCTAGCCCTGACGGCAGCAGCCAATTATGTCGGCAATAAATACCTGTCGGATTGCACCCTGTACGTGACCATTGAGCCCTGCGTGATGTGTGCGGGGGCCAGCGCCTGGGCGCAGGTGAAGCGTGTGGTGTACGGTGCGCACGAGGAAAAGCGCGGCTATCGGCGGTACGGCAACCTGCTGCATCCACGCACTGAGTTGGCCACGGGCATCCTAGCCAACGAAAGCGCGGAGCTGATGCAACAGTTTTTCGCCCAAAGACGGAAATAAGGCTACTTTAGCCGCGAAATGGTGCGGTTGTGAACTAGCGAGTTGGTGAGTGGTGAAACAGTACCACGGGCGAATGTTCATAACCCATTTGCCTCTGCGCCTGTTATTACCTAGCTCATTACCTCCCGATTTCCCAAATCACCATTTCAACATCATACCATTTCACTAAATTCTTAACCTATGGCTTTCGAACTGCCCCAGCTGCCTTACGCCTACGACGCCCTCGAACCCTACATCGATGCGCAGACTATGGAAATCCACCACACGAAGCACCACCAGGCGTACGTGACCAACCTGAACAACGCGATTCAGGGTACGGAGATGGAAAACCAGTCGTTGGAAGAAATCATGCACAACATTGCCAAGGCCCCCGCGGCCGTGCGCAACAACGGCGGTGGCCACTGGAATCACTCGCTGTTCTGGACCATCCTAGGTCCGAACGGTGGCGGCGAGCCCACGGGCGCAATCGGCGAGGCTATCACCAAGGCGTTTGGTAGCTATGAGAAGTTCAAGGAAGAGTTCACCAAGGCAGCTACTACGCGCTTCGGCTCGGGCTGGGCATGGTTGTGCAAGCAGCCCGATGGCTCGCTACAAATCTGCTCGACCCCAAACCAGGACAACCCGCTGATGCCTGACTCTGGCTGCAAAGGCACGCCCGTACTCGGCCTCGACGTGTGGGAGCACGCTTACTACCTGAAGTACCAAAACAAGCGCCCCGACTACATCGCGGCTTTCTACAACGCCATCAATTGGGATGAAGTAAACAAGCGCTTCGCGGCTGTTTAACCTAGCTTCTTACCCTAGCTTTTTTGAAAAGGCTTCTTTGCACCCGCAAAGAAGCCTTTTCTATTGTTGGTGTTCCGCTGGCTAGGCCGTGCTTGCTTCACGCCTTTCTCCAACGAGAATCCTAGTATCTTTAGGAGTCGAATTCTGGTAATCTTCAACACACCCCTGCATGAATATTAAGCTTCGTCTTACCATCCTGAGCTTCTTACAGTTTTTTATCTGGGGTTCGTGGCTGATAACCATTGGCGCGTACTGGTTTCAGACCAAGCAATGGTCGGGGGCGAAGTTCGGGCTCATCTTTTCTACCATGGGGCTAGCTTCCATCGTGATGCCGTCACTCATGGGTATTCTGGCCGATAAGTACATCAACGCGGAGAAGCTCTACGGCATTCTGCACCTGCTCGGCGGCGTGATGCTGGCCGTGGTGCCGTCGGTTAACTCGCCCGAAACCATGTTCTTAGTAATGCTGCTGAACATGGTCTTTTACATGCCTACCCTGTCGCTGTCCATTGCCGTGTCGTACTCGGTGCTGAACCGCGAGGGACTCGACGTGGTCAAGGATTACCCCCCGATTCGGGTGTGGGGCACCATTGGCTTCATTGCGGCCATGTGGACGGTGAGCTTACTCGGCTTTGAGAAATCGGGCAATCAATTCTACGTGGCGGCTATTGCGGCTATTCTGCTGGGTCTCTACGCCTTTACCCTCCCCAAGTGCCCGCCCGTGAGCAAGGATACGCCCAGCCGCTCGTTGGTCGATACCCTAGGGTTGAAGTCGTTTGCCCTGCTGCGCGACCCCAAGATGCTCACCTTCTTCGTGTTTGCTATGCTCCTCGGCGCGGCCTTGCAGCTCACCAACGCGTACGGCGACACCTTCCTGCACGATTTCGACAAGATACCGGCCTACCAAGACACCTTCGCGGTGCAGCACCCGGCCATGATTATGTCCATCTCGCAGATTTCTGAAACGCTGTTTATCCTCGCCATTCCGTTCTTCCTGCGGCGCTTTGGCATCAAGCAGGTAATGTTGTTCAGCATGATTGCCTGGGTGTTGCGCTTTGGGTTGCTGGCCTACGGCAACCCTGGCTCGGGCCTGTGGATGATCATCCTCTCGTGCATCGTGTACGGCATGGCGTTCGACTTCTTCAACATTTCCGGCTCGCTGTTCGTCGAAACCCAAACTACCTCTTCTATCCGCGCCAGCGCCCAGGGCTTATTTATGATGATGACCAACGGTTTTGGTGCCGTGCTAGGTAGCTCCGTGAGCGGCTGGGTTATTCAGGAGTACTTCACCAACCCCACCGACCAAAGCAAGGACTGGCACAGTATCTGGCTGACTTTCGCCGCCTACGCTCTAATTATTGCGGTGCTGTTTGTTATCCTGTTCCGGCACAAGCACAATCCGCAAGCTGTTGAGGACCAACACACAGAGCCTTTACTTTCGACCAGCGAAGCGTAAGTACTTAAAAGCTAGGTTTACCTTCTAAACGCCCATGACTTGCTTCGGCCGTAAGCAGGTCATGGGCGTTCATACGATATGGAATAGTTGAGCTTGCGCCTCCCTTTCTGCAACAAAGGCTCTAATTTCGCCGCCTGTTGGCTGCCTGTATGAATTCTGAAAAATCGGCGAATCCTTTCTTGTTGGTCTTGCTTACGGTCACAGCCTTGGGGCTTTTATCGTTCTTCAGACCTAGCTTTACCGTGGCGGGCTTTGAGCTGCGGCGCGTTAACCTGCTCGCGGATGTGCTACAAGCCAAACCGCGGCCTACCGCTCTAGCTGGCACAAGCGTTACCAATTCTGCTCAGTTGGTGCAGACGCCCGCCGGCACCCCACAAGCGGTTCCCGATTCGACCAAGACGACCATCGTCGTTCCCGCCATTGGCAACATAGCTAGCTTAGATAGCTTCCTGCTGGCGCTATGCCAAGCCAAGGCCACCGGCCGCAAGGTGCGCGTTGCGTACTTTGGCGACTCTATGATTGAGGGCGACCTGCTGACTGGCGACTTGCGCAATATGCTCCAGCAGGCGTTTGGCGGTGAAGGCGTGGGCTTCGTCCCGATTACTTCCGTTACGGCCGATTTCCGGGCCACCATTCACCAGACCTTCTCCGACCATTGGCGCAAGTACGACTTGGTATCGAAGCAGCTGCCCGCGCAGTTTCCGCTGGGTATTTCGGGGCATGCGTTTGTAGCGTCGGTGCCGCAGGAAGCTACCGATAGCACCGAAGCCATAGGCCCCGATTGGGCGCAATTTGGAGCGGGCGGCCCCTTTGCCCCCGTGCGGCGGCTCACGCAAGCTAGGTTGTTCTACGGCCCCGGCAACGCCCACGACCAAGTGGCCGTTACCTTCGGCACGAAGCAAACCACAGAGCCGTTAGCGGGCGATGCACCACTCAATGAACTGCTGCTGACTCCTAGCTTTCCAGCCAAAAACCTGCGGCTTAGCTTCAACTGCCATGCTCCGCGCGCCGTGTACGGCGTGAGCTTCGAGGGCCCAAAGGGTATCACGCTCGACAACTTTTCGTTTCGGGGCAACAGTGGTATGTCGCTCACCCGCATTCCCCGGCAAATGTTGAACGCGTTTGGCAAAGAGCAAGACTACAGCCTGTTGATTCTGCACTACGGGGTAAACGTGGCCAATGCCAAGGTGCAGGACTACAGCTTCTACGAGCGAGCCATGACCCGCGTCATTGATCGGCTGCAAAAGGCTTGTCCGCACGCTAGCATCCTGCTCGTGGGCATGAGCGACAAGAGCTACCGCGAAGATGGCGAGTACGTCACGGACCCCAGCGTGCCGCGGCTGCTAGCTGCCCAGCACCGAATTGCGGAGCGCAACCACGTGGCCTTCTGGAATCTGTTTGAGGCCATGGGCGGCGAGAATTCGATGGTGCGCTGGGTGGAAGACGCGCCCGTGATGGCCAACAAAGATTACACCCACGTGAATGCCCGCGGGGCGCGCAAGATGGCTGGGCTGCTGTTTCAGTTCTTGATGCAGGAGTATCAAAAAGCGCCTGCTTCCCCGCAGGCAACCAATGCCGACACGCTGACCGCCGCCGATACCACCGCTACCATTCCGAGGTGATGCAAGAAAACAGCGCTACGATTTTCTCTCCCATCCTTGGTGTTGGCAGCAAGTGCTACCGACTGCTTTTGCCGCTGCTAGCCTTTTTTTTACATACCGCTCCTACCCTAGCGCAGTCTACGCCGCTGGATAGCCTCAAGGCGCTGTACCCATTTCTTCGCCTTGAGCACAACAGTATTGTGAATGGGGAGGTAGGCTTGCGGCGCTTCTACCAAAAGTTACGGCTCCCCCTCGCAAGTGGGCGAGTGTCCATCGTGCACATTGGCGATTCGCACTTGCAAGCCGATATTTTCTCGGGTCGGGTGCGGCAAGAATTGCAGCGCACCTACGGCAACGCGGGCCGCGGCCTGATTTTCCCGTATGCTGTGGCTGGCACAAATGAGCCGGGCAGCTACCACACGGCCAGCACCGCCCGCTGGCAGAAGCGCCGCGTTATTTCCGCCGACTCTACCTTGCCGATTGGCGTTAGCGGTATCACGCTGGCCACAACCGATTCGGGCGCGAGCTTTACGCTGCAAATCCCGCTGGTGCGCCTACCTGACTACCGCTTCAACCGCCTCACGCTGCTGCATCAGAAAGGCCCGACCGCTTTTGACTGGCGGCTGCTCGACAACCAACAACATCTCCTAGGTACGCTGCCGAGCAAAGACAACCAGTCGACTGATTACACGTCTGTTTTCAAGGCCGACTCCTTGCTCAGCTTTGTGCAACTGACGACTAGCCGCACGCGTGCCAGCCAAACTGGTACGCAACTGTACGGGCTGGTGCTGGAAAATGGACAGCCGGGCGTGCTCTACCACGCCATCGGGATCAACGGGGCGGCCGTGCGCCACTACAATAATGCGGAGTTGTTCTTTGCGCAGCTAGCCTGCCTAGCGCCCGATTTGTTCATTGTATCGTTGGGCACCAACGATGCCTACTCCGCGGGCTTCAACAAAGAGCAGTTTGCGCAAAACTTGACCGCCTTTATGGAGCAACTCCGGCAACGCTACCCCCGCGCCGAGTTCTTGCTGACTACCCCACCCGACTCATATCGCAACCGCCGTTACCGCAACCCCGACCTCCCCGTACTACGCGACCTGCTTATCCGTTATTGCCTTGATAACCAGTTAGCCTACTGGGATTTTTATGCAGCAATGGGTGGGGCCGGCTCCATGCTTACCTGGCAGGCGAAAGGCCTAGCCCAACCCGACCGCGTGCACCTCACGCCGCGCGGCTACTACGTGCAAGGCTTGCTGTTGTACTGGGCCTTGCAAGAAGCTCAGGCAAAAGCAAACCGCTAACTACCTATACTAAGCACACCCCGTCAGTCAACCGCAGCAGCTAGCTACTGGCGGTCAATGCAAATGAACTTCCCTGCCTTCCCCGACCTCGATTTCGACCGCCTATTCCAGCAGTTCGTGTACAGCCCGAAGAGCCCCATGATCTTCAACACGGGCTTTTTCCTGCTGCTGTTCCTAGCGTTTCTGGGCATCTACCAACTCCTGCGCCACCACCTGCGCGCCCGCCTGACCTACCTCACGCTGTTCTCGCTGTTTTTCTACTATAAGTCGAGCGGCGTGTACTTTCTGCTGCTGGTATTTTCCACGGTCGTTGAATTTCACTTCGGGAAGTGGATTGCCGACACACCTAATCAACGCACGCGCAAGCTGCTGCTGTTGCTAAGCTTGTGCGTGAACCTAGGGATGTTGTTTTACTTCAAGTACACCAACTTCTTCATTGCCAGCTTCAACGCCGCTACGGGTAGTCAGTTTCCACTCTTGCACATTCTGCTGCCGGTAGGTATTTCGTTCTACACGTTCCAGACGCTGAGCTACACCATCGACGTGTACAAGGGCCAGATCAAGCCTCTGCGCAACATCCTGGATTTCGCCTTTTTCGTGTCGTTCTTCCCGCAGCTGGTGGCCGGTCCCATCGTGCGGGCTTCCGACTTTATTCCGCAGATTCACCGCCGCTTATTCATTTCGCGCCCCGAAATGGGCCGGGCCGTGCTGCTCATTGCAGCCGGGTTGTTTAAGAAAGCCGTCATCTCGGATTACATCAGCATCAACTTCGTTGATCGTATTTTCGACAACCCTACGCTTTACAGCGGCATCGAAAACCTGCTCGGCGTGTACGGCTACGCCTTGCAGATCTACTGCGACTTTTCGGGCTACTCCGATATTGCCATCGGTATTGCCTTGCTGCTAGGTTTCACGTTGCCGCCCAACTTCTTGTCGCCCTACCAATCCACGAGCGTCACGGAGTTTTGGCGGCGCTGGCACATTTCGCTTTCCTCCTGGCTGCGCGACTACCTCTACATTCCGCTCGGCGGTAACCGCAAGGGCGTGCTGCGCCAGTACCTGAACCTGTTTCTGACGATGCTGTTGGGGGGCTTGTGGCACGGCGCTTCGTGGCAGTTTGTGGTGTGGGGTGCGCTGCACGGCGCTATGCTGGCCGCCGAAAAGCTTTTCATACAAGTATTACGGCCGCGCGCTACTTGGTACAATCAGCTGCTGGGCTGGCTGCTTACGTTTCACTTCGTGTGCTTCTGCTGGATCTTCTTCCGCGCCGATAGCTTCACGGTTGCCACTCAGGTTATCCACCAAATTACGCATGCCTTGCACCCCGAGTTGCTAGTCTCGGTCGTAAGCAGCTTCCGCGCTGTGTTCGTGTTGGTGGCGCTCGGCTACTGCCTGCACTTCATTCCTGACCGCGTGAGCTTCACGCTGGAAAATTTCCTTGCACACCGCTCCGTACTCGCGCAAGCCGCCGTCCTGACCGTCATTATCTGGTTGGTGATTCAAGTGAAGTCAGCGGAGATTCAGCCTTTTATCTACTTCCAGTTCTAATGCTCGTGGGCATCATTTATGGCCTGGTACTCCCGGTTTGCTTCACTCGTGCAAGCCGATAGACCTAGGTGAGGCGAGAAAAGCACTTTGCTTACTTTTCAATTTTTCTACATGTTTTACAAAATATTTTAAACAGATTTAATAATTCATTAACAATTTGCGCTTTCATTCTGGCAAACTGTTATTATCAGCTGCTATTGAATTAGCCGTTGTTGAACTCCTGAACGCAAGTAGCATTGAGAATCATCTACCGCACAGTAGTTAGTCCCGAGTACCCGACTAAGCAGCGCGCCTTGGGCCCGGCTTCTCACGGCGCGGCACCGTTCATTTGGGATAAGCCCCTAGCTTGGGTTTTCCTTCTGCTCGTTCTGGCTAGCTGCACAACAAGTCAATCGGTTCGCTCTGGCCGCGCCAGTTCCAAATCGGTGTACAGTCCTAGTAAAAACGCGGCGGCTTACGAGGTCCAGCGTCGCGCCTTGCTGGCGGCCGATAGCGCCCTAGCTTTCAACGCGGCCATTGTGCTCAGCAAGGAGGAGCAGCAGGCCAATCGCAAACTCATCTTGCTGCGGCAGCAACTGCTCGCCCACTACGATTCCATTCACTACTTCCCGCCGGCGCGCAATTTCTACCGGTCGCGCCAGCACATGTACACTACCAAGCTCTTTCGGCTGTTGCGTACCATGCCGAAGGGCGGTATTCACCATCTGCACCCCAACGCTGGCGGCAGCCCGTGGTGGATTGTGCAGCGCGCCGTGCAGGAGCCGAATTGCTACGTCTACTGGGGCCTCGACAACCAGCATTACGTGAAAGGACAGCTTTTCTTTTTTCGGCCCAATGCGGCTCCTGCTGGCTTCTACCCTGCTAAAGCGCTAAACGACACCGTGCGCAACTTCCCCAAGCAACTCCACGACCTGCTGACATTCGACGCGGCGGAAAGCCAAGATTCGGTGGATGTGTGGCGCGAGTTTGAGCGCTGCTTTCAGCGCCTGGGGGGCTTTACGAGCTACCAGCCCATTTTTCGGGATTTGTACACGGCCACGTTCGATTCGTTGGCCACGGATGGCGTGCAGCACGTCGAGCTGCGTACTTCTCTGAACGGCAGCCTCTACGACTTGCAGCACCCGGCCGGCTCCTTTCCCGCCGACTCGATTATTCGCTACTTCCAGCTAGCCGCCCAACGGGTGCGGGCCGCGCGCGACCCGGCTTTTTCTTTCAAGCTTATTTACACCAACACGCGGTTTCGCGCGCTTGATGTTATTACGGCCGATTTGCGCCGGGCCTTTGATCTGCGCAAGCGTCACCCGAACACCGTAGTGGCCTACGACTTGGTCGCTCACGAAGACGCCGGCCACACCACCGATTTCTTCCGCGAAGCCTGGTTTACGCGCGACTCGCTCAAGCGTCTCTACGGCATCGACATGCCCCTGTGCTTGCACGACGGCGAAAGCACTTGGCAGCACACCAACAACCTCTACGACGCGGCGCTCCTGAACAGCACCCGCATCGGGCACGGCTTCAACCTATCGTTCTTTCCGGCGGCGGAAGAACTGGTGCGCCGCAATGATATTTGTCTTGAAGTTAGTCCCTTGAGCAATCAGATCCTCGACTACATCGGCGACTTGCGCATGCACCCGGCGCACGCCTGGATCAAGCACGGCATCCAGATTTCCATCAGTCCCGACGACCCCGAGATTTTCGACTACGTGGGCGTGACGCCGGATTACTGGTCCATTCTGCTGGCCTGGGAGCTAGACCTGCGCGACTTAAAAAAGCTAGCCCTAAACGGCATTGAATACAGCTACTTGAGCCCTGCCGAGAAAAAGCTAGCCCTAGCGGCCTGGCAGCAGAAATGGGCGGCGTTCGTGGCCAAAATCAACCAAGAAGTAGCAATCCAAGACAAGTAGCCTTCGGATTATTCGAGCTACTCTCCTTTTCACCAACCTAACCCCTGCATGAGAAAATTCTTCCCTGCTCTTTTCCTAGCTGTTACTTCGCTTACCGCATCGGCCCAATCGAAAACGACTCAGTCCAAAGCACCCGCAAAGCCTATTCCCGTGCGGGTGGTAGTCGTGACGATGTTTGAGCGGGGCGAAGATACCGGCGACACGCCCGGCGAATTTCAGTATTGGGTGGAGCGCCTACCGCTGAAGGAAACTATTGCGTTTCCGCAAGGCTACCGCAGTTTGCGCTACAACCCCGAGAAGCAGGTGCTCGGTATCTGCACGGGCATGGGCACGGCGCGGTCGGCGGCTTCTATCATGGCCCTCGGGATGGACCCGCGCTTTGATCTGTCACACGCCTATTGGATGGTGGCGGGCATTGCCGGCATCGACCCGGCCGATGGTAGCACGGGTTCGGCAGTATGGTCGGAGTGGCTGGTCGATGGCGACCTAGCCCACGAAATCGACCCGCGCGAAATGCCCAAAGAGTGGACGACCGGCTACATTCCGCTGAGCAAGACTAAGCCCTACCAAGAGCCCGCTCGCGCCGGCGAGTACAACAACGCCATGCACCTCAACCCTGGTCTGGTGCGCTGGGCCTACAACCTCACGAAAGATGTGAAGCTGCCCGACAACGAGAAGATCCGGGAGATGCGCATGGCCTACACTAACTACCCCGCCGCCCAGCAGCCCCCTAAGGTGATGATGGGCGACCACCTAGCCGCCATGACTTACTGGCACGGCCAGCACGCCAACGAATGGGCCAACGACTGGGTGAAGTACTGGACCCAAGGCAAAGGCAACTTCGTGACGTCGGCGATGGAAGACACCGGTACGGGGCAGTCGTTGGAGTTTTTGGCCAAGGCCGGCAAAGTGGATTTTCAGCGTTACATGGTGTTGCGCACGGCCAGCAACTTCACCATGCAGCACCCTGGCATCACGGCCATTCAGAGCCTAGCCAACGAAGAGCACGGCCAGGACAAAGGCTATTCGGCCTTCCTGCCCTCGCTCGAATCCGCCTACATTACGGGCGAAAAAGTAGTGAACAACCTGGTAACTAATTGGCAAACCTA
>Ga0325401_1005324_pt1 | contig 12293 bp, 12 predicted proteins | sample PopdelMetagenome_FD_205666 | JGI IMG/M metagenome (GOLD analysis project Ga0325401, IMG submission 205666) | Populus deltoides microbial communities from Bellville, Georgia, United States - Xylem-PdKOR-R2 | ecosystem: Host-associated > Plants > Phyllosphere > Stem > Wood/Secondary xylem | place...
GGTGGAGATCTGGTCCGACGTCGTCTGCCCGTGGTGCTACATCGGCAAGCGCCGCTTCGAGACCGCGCTGTCGCGGTTCGACCACGCCGCCGACGTCGAGGTGGTCTGGCGCAGCTTCCAGCTCGACCCGTCGGTCGCCGAGGGCGACGTGCACCCGACCCTGCCGGCGCTGGCCCGCAAGTACGGCCGCCCCGAGGAGGAGATGCGCGAGCAGATGACGTCGCTGGACGCGCTCGCGCTGCGCGAGGGCCTGCACTACGACCTGGCCAACGGCGTCAGCGGCAACACCCTGCTCGCCCACCAGCTCATCCACCTGGCCGCCGAGCACGGCCGGCAGGACGCGATGAAGGAGCGGCTGCTGCACGCCCACTTCGAGGAGCAGGTGTCGGTCTTCGACCTGGAGTCCCTCGTGGGCCTGGGCGCCGAGGTCGGCCTGGACGCCGACGAGGTGCGCGCCGCGCTGACCGACCGCCGGTACCTGGGCGCGGTCCGCGAGGACATCGCCACCGCGCAGGCCCTCGGCGCCACCGGCGTCCCGTTCTTCGTCGTCGACCGCACCTACGGCGCCTCCGGCGCGCAGGACCCCGACGTGCTGCTCCAGCTGCTGCAGCGGGCCTGGACCGACAGCCACCCCCTGGCCACGGTCCCCCCGGCCGCGGGCTGCGAGGGCGACAGCTGCACCGTCTGACCCGGTAGCGGCGTGACCTAGGGTCGGCGGCATGGTCGACCCGCGGCGGTACCGCATCTCCGACGCCGACCGCGAGCGCGCTGCCCAGCGGCTGCACACCGCGATGGCCGAGGGCCGGATCAGCTTCGCCGAGCTCGACGAGCGGTTGGCCGAGGTCTACGCCGCCCGGTACGCCGAGGACCTCGAGCCACCGCTGGCCGACCTGCCGCCCGAGCACCCCGCGCCCTCGGGGCTGGCGGTCGCGCCGCCCCCGGGTGCCGTCCCGACGGCGTGGCAGCCCGCGCCCCCGCCGGGCCCGGCACCGGTGGTGCTCAAGTCCGGGGTGGGCGACATCAAGCGCAACGGGGCCTGGCAGGTGCCGCCCGTGCTCGAGGTGCAGAGCACGATGGGCGACGCGGTGCTCGACTTCACCCGGGCGCTCGTGCCCCAGCAGGTCGTCGAGGTGCGGGTCAAGCTCGGCGCCGGCACGGCGCGGCTGATCCTCCCCGACGGCGCCACCGCCGACGTCGACGGCGTCTCGGCCGGGCTGGGCGACGTCAAGTGCAAGGTGCCCGCCGGTCCGCGTCCGGGGCAGCTGCACGTGGTGGTGCGCGGCAAGGTGTCGATGGGCGACGTCGTCGTCCGCTACCCCTACGAGATCGGCCGCTTCCGGTTCTGAGCGCCGGGTAGGGGAGGGCGGTGCTGACCCACGCCGACCCCTTCCCCGACCGCCCCGGCCCCGTCGTCGTCCTGCTGCCGGCGTTCCCGCTCGACCACCGCCTGTGGGACGACGTCGCCGCCCTGCTCCCGGCGCCCCTGCGGCCGGTCGCGGTCGACCTGCCCGGCCTCGGCTCCCCGGCGCACGGCGAGCCGTCGCTGGAGCTGGCCGCCGACGGCGTGCTGGAGCTGCTGGACCACCTGGGCGCCGACCGGGCGGTGGTCGCCGGGCTGTCCACCGGCGGGTACGTCGCCGCGCTGCTGGCCGGGCGGGCACCGCACCGGGTGGCTGCCCTCGCGCTGTGCGACACCACCACGGAGGTGGGCCCGCCCGACGTGCCGGCCGACCGGCTGGCCGCGGCCGACGACCTCGAGCAGCACGGCATCGAGGTGGTGCTCGACTCCGTCGCCGAGGGCCTGGGCCCGCACGCCGGCCCCGAGCTGGCCGCCCGGGTGGAGGCGATGATCCGCGCGCAGGACCCGGGCGGGGTCGCCTGGGTCTGCCGGGCGCTGGCCGCCCGCCCCGACACCTCCGCCGGGGTGCGGACCTTCCCCGGCCCGGTGCTGCTGCTGTTCGGCGAGCACGACGCCCCGACCCCGCCTGCCCGGCGGCTGGCCCAGCTGCAGGAGCTGCGGCCCGACGCCGCGTCGGTCGTCGTCCCGGGGTCGGGTCACCTCACCGCGCTGGAGTCCCCGGCCGCCGTCGCCGAGGCCCTCGCCGCTCTCGCCGCCCGGGTCTGAGGCGGGGGTCGAGCCGCGGGTCCGAGCCGTCGCCGAGCCGCCGTCGGGGCCCGGAGCGGTTCCGATCCGGCCCGTTCGGACCCGGTAGACGTCCCAGACGTATTGCTCCCGGGTAGACGTCAGATACGTCTCACCCGTTTCGCCTGTCGGAGCACCTCTCGCGGCGCTAGCCTCCACAGATCGCACCCGCCGAGCGGGTGCGGCGCAGCACCGCCGGCGCGATCTCCGCGTCGGCGGGAACAGAGGATGGAGACGCCCTGTGACGTCCGTGGCCACCCCCGGTCTGGAGAACGCCCCCACCACCCACACCCGGCTGCTGGCCTGGGTGGCCGAGATGGCGGAGCTGACGACCCCGGACCGCGTGGTGTGGGTGGACGGCAGCGACTCCGAGTACGCCCGGCTCACCGACCAGCTGGTCGAGGCCGGCACCTTCACCCGGCTCACCGGCAAGCCGCACTCGTTCCTGGCCCAGTCCGACCCCAGCGACGTCGCCCGGGTCGAGGACCGCACCTACATCTGCTCGGTCGACGAGGCCGACGCCGGTCCCACCAACAACTGGATGGAACCGGCCGAGATGAAGGCCGTCATGACCGAGCTGTACCGCGGGTGCATGCGCGGTCGCACCATGTACGTCATCCCGTTCTGCATGGGGCCCATCGAGGCCGAGTCGCCCATGTTCGGCGTCGAGCTCACCGACTCCGAGTACGTCGTGGTCTCCATGCGGGTCATGGCCCGCATCGGCACCGCCGCGCTGGAGGCCATGGGCGAGGACCGCCCGTTCGTGCCGGCCATGCACTCCCTGGGCGCCCCGCTCGAGCCCGGCCAGGCCGACGTCCCGTGGCCGTGCAGCTCGACCAAGTACATCGTCCAGTTCCCCGAGGAGCGGATGATCTGGTCCTACGGCTCGGGCTACGGCGGCAACGCCCTGCTGGGCAAGAAGTGCTACTCGCTGCGCATCGCCTCGGTCATGGCCCGCGACGAGGGCTGGCTGGCCGAGCACATGCTGATCCTCAAGCTCACCAACCCCGAGGGCGCGGTGCACTACATCGCCGCTGCCTTCCCCAGCGCCTGCGGCAAGACCAACCTGGCGATGCTCGAGCCCACGATCCCGGGCTGGAAGGTCGAGACCCTCGGCGACGACATCGCCTGGATGCGGTTCGGCGAGGACGGCCGGCTCTACGCGCTCAACCCCGAGTTCGGCCTGTTCGGCGTGGCGCCGGGCACCGGCTGGGACACCAACCCCAACGCCATGCGGGCCATCGACGCCGGCAACTCGGTGTTCACCAACGTCGCGCTCACCGACGACGGCGACGTCTGGTGGGAGGGCATGACCGACGAGCCGCCGGCCCACCTCACCGACTGGAAGGGCCGCGACTGGACGCCGGACTCCGACGAGCCCAGCAGCCACCCCAACAGCCGGTTCTGCACCCCGATCACCCAGTGCCCGATCCTGGCGCCCGAGTGGGACGACCCGAAGGGCGTGCCGATCTCGGCCATCCTGTTCGGCGGCCGCCGCAAGACCACGATCCCGCTGGTCAGCGAGGCGCGCGACTGGAACCACGGCGTGTTCATGGGGGCCACGCTCTCGTCGGAGACCACCGCCGCGGCCACCGGCGCGGTCGGCGTCATCCGCCGCGACCCGTTCGCCATGCTGCCCTTCATCGGCTACAACGCCGGCGACTACTTCAACCACTGGGTCGAGACCGGCAAGTCCGCCGACGCCACCAAGCTGCCGTCGATCTTCTACGTCAACTGGTTCCGCCGCGACGACGAGGGCGGCTTCCTGTGGCCGGGCTTCGGCGAGAACTCCCGCGTGCTCAAGTGGGTCGTCGAGCGGCTCGAGGGCACCGCCTCGGCCGTCGAGACCCCGGTCGGCCACGTGCCCACCCCCGACTCCCTCGACGTCGAGGGCCTGGGCATGACCCGCGAGCAGGTCGAGGCCGCGCTGGCCGTCGACCCCGCCGAGTGGCGGCAGGAGATCCCGCAGATCACCGAGTGGTTCGAGAAGTTCGGCGACAAGCTCCCCACGACGATGTGGGACGAGCTGGAGATCCTCAAGAGCCGCCTGGCCTGAGCGCCGCGCCGCAGCCCCCCGTCGGCGTCGACGGGGGGCTGCGGGGCGGCTACCGTTCGCCCATGAGGCACCTGTCCGGTCTCGTGCTGGGCGTCGTCCTGGCCGCCGTCGCGTCCGCCGTCCTGCTCTTCGGTCTCGGCGACCTGGTCGGTCGCGAGGGCCGGGTGAGCACCACCGGGTTCGTGCTCATGTGCGCCGCCGGTGCGCTGTTCGGGCTGCTGGCCGCGCTGCGCCGGATGTCCCCCCTCGCCCCGCTCGTCGGTGGCCTGCTGCTGCTCGCCGCGGGCATCGCCGCCTGGGTGCGGCCGGCCTACTACGCCGACGTGCGCACCGGGGTCGACCAGCTGCAGACCGGGCTGCCGGCGGCGCTCCAGCTGGGCATCGCCCTGCTCCTGGGGTCGGCGCTCGTGGTGGTCGGGCTGCTCCCCGGCGGCCGCCGCCGGCCGCGCCGGGAGGACCGCGACGACCGCGAGGACGACGGCTTCAGCGCCGTGCCGGCCTCGCAGCCGCAGGCGTGGCGGTCCGAGCCCGGCACCGGACCCGGCACCGGGCCCAGCACCGAGGCCTACCCGGCCGCCGAGCCCTACCAGCGCCCCCCGCTGCCCCCGCACTGACCCTGCACGGGGCGCCGGGCCCCGCGGACGGTTAGCGTCGCTCCTGCACCCAACCGACGCCGGAGGCCTCCCGCTCGTGCCCAACCCGTACCTGCAGGTGCTGCGCACACCGCACGCGCCACCCATGGTGGCCTCGGCGTTCATCGGGCGGCTGCCGCTGTCGATGATCGGGTTGGGCAGCGTGCTGCTGGTGCAGGACTACACCGGCTCGTACGCCCTGGGCGGCGGGGTCGCCGCGGCCGGGGCGATCGCCACCGCGATCAGCGGGCCGGTGCTGGGCCGGCTGGCCGACACCCTGGGCCAGCGCCGCGTGCTGCTGCCGCTGCTCGTGGTGTTCGTGCTCGCCGGGTTCGGGTTCCTGTTCTCGGTGCGCGAGGCCTGGCCGCTGTGGATCGTGTTCGCCACGGGTGCGCTGGCCGGGGCGTGCATCCCGCCGGTCGGGTCGATGATCCGCGTGCGCTGGACCCACCTGCTGCGCGGCACCCCGCGGCTGCCCACGGCGTTGGCGATGGAGTCGGTGGTCGACGAGTTCGTGTTCATCGTCGGGCCGGTGCTGGTCACGTTCCTGTCCACCACGGGGCACACCACCTCCGGTGTGGTCACCGCCTTCAGCCTCGCCGTGGTCGGCAGCCTGGCCTTCGCCGCCCAGTCGCGCACCGAGCCGCCCGCGCACGGCCACGAGAGCCGGCAGGGCCCCTCGGCCATGCGCACGGCCGGGCTGCGGGTGCTGTTCGTCGTCGGCCTGGCCGTCGGCACCATCCTGGGCGCGCTGGAGATCGCGCTGGTCGCCTTCGCCGACGAGGTCGGGTCGAAGTCCTACTCCGGGGTGCTCATCGCCGCGCTGGCCATCGGCTCGATGGTCTCGGGCATCGGCTGGGGCACCGTGCACTTCCGGGCGCCGGTGCGCCGCCGGCTGCTGGTCGTCCTGCCGGTGTTCGTGCTGCTCAGCCTGCCGTTGGTGCTGGTGGGCGACCTCTGGGTGATGATCCCGTTCGTCGTCCTGGCCGGGTTGGCCGTCTCGCCGTCGTTGATCAGCGCGTTCACCCTCGCCGAGGTGCTGGTGCCCCGCGCGGTGGTGACCGAGGCCTTCACCTGGATCGGCACCGCGCTGGCCATCGGCGTCGCGCTGGGCGCCTCGGTGGCCGGCAAGGTCGTGGACGCCTCGGGGGCCAACCACGCGTTCCTGGTCGCCACGGTGGGCGCGGCGCTGGCCGGGGTGGTGGTGGCGGTGTTCCAGCGGCTGCTGGTGGTGCCCGCCGAGCACGCCGGCGACCCCGCGCTCGCCCGGTGACCGGCACCGCCGAGAAGAAGTGCACCAATCCGGTGCGGTTTCTTGCGCCGCGGTGCTGCGGTGTGGTTGCCTCTCCGGCGTGACGTACTCGCTCGCCCTGCACCGGAGGTCCGCCGTGGACCTGCTGCGCGTGGCCAGCGCGCTGTGTCCGGGCTGCTGATCTCCCTCCAGCCCCCGCACCCGTCACCCCGCGCGAGGACCTGTCGTCCCGCTGCGCCCGCACACCCCGGAGATCCCGCATGACCACCGTGCTGCCCCCTGCCCCGACCCCGTCCGCCGCGCCGACCACGGCCCCCGCCGGGGCCGCCGCGCTCGCCGTCGCCCTCGCCATCCGCACCGACCTGTGGGCCGACCGGGTCGAGTACCGCGAGGAGTCCCGCTGGACCTCGCTGCTCGACCCCGCCGACGTCGCCCACGCCCTCGACCCCTCGCTGCACGCCGAGCTGCACGACGCGCAGATCTGGTTGCTGTCCTGGCTGCCCGGTCAGGGCACCCCGCTGCACGACCACGGCACCTCGGCCGGGGCCTTCGCCGTCGCCCGCGGCGCGCTCACCGAGCGGGTGGTCGCCCGCGGCGCCGGGGGCGACCCGCACCAGAGCACCGCCGACCTCGCGGCCGGTCGGGTGCGGTTCTTCGGCGCCCACTACGTGCACCAGGTGGTGAACACGCTGCACGAGCCCGCGGTGAGCGTGCACGTCTACGCCCCGCGGCTGACCCTGATGAACACCTACCGGCTCGAGGAGACCGGTCTGGTCCGCGTCGGCACCGAGCGCGCGGGGGTGGACTGGTGACCGCCGTCCTCGAGCCGGTCACCCGGCCGGTCCCCACCCGTCCGGCCGGTGCGGTCTCGATCGACCAGCTGCTGGCCGACGCCCGCTCCCGCATCGAGCGGGTCACCCCGCTCCAGGCAGCGGCCCGCATCGCCGCCGGCGCCCTGCTGGTGGACATCCGCCCGGCCGCCCAGCGCTGCCGCGAGGGCTGGGTCGCCGGCGCCACCGTGGTCGAGCGCAACGTGCTCGAGTGGCGCTTCGACCCGGCCAGCGACGCCCGGCTGCCCGAGGCGACCGGTTACGACGTCGACGTCGTCGTGCTGTGCTCGGAGGGCTACACCTCCAGCCTGGCCGCCGACGCCCTGCGTGCGATCGGCCTGCGCACGGCCACCGACGTGGTCGGTGGCTTCCACGCCTGGGTCGCCGCCGGGCTCCCGCACGTGACCGGGCACGGCCAGCAGGCCGGCTGAGCCACCGACCCGCCCGGCCCACCGACCCGCCCGGCCCGCACGCCCGACGGAGGGGTGCGCGGGCCGGGCGTCGCCCCGTTCGGGGGAGATCGGCCCGCACGGCTCAGGTCCGGGGTCGTCCGGATCGAGGATGGGGGCATGGTGTCCCCCCGCTCGGAGCTGCTGCCCGCCCTGGGCGCGGTGCTCGCGGGTCGCCCGGGGCACGGCGCCCTGGAGGTGCACTACCAGCCCGTGGTCGCGGTGGCCGACGGCAGTCCGCTGGGTGCGGAGGCCCTGGTGCGCTGGCGCCACCCGCAGCTGGGGCTGCTGGCCCCCGACGCGTTCGTGCCGCTGGCCGAGCACGCCGGGCTCGGCGGGCGTCTCGACGCCCACGTGCTCGAGACCGCCCTGGGGCAGCTGGCCGCCTGGGACGTCGAGGGCCAGTGGTTGCACCGGGTGGGGGTCAACCTCGGCCGCACCAGCCTGCACTCGCCCGCCCTCGTGGACACCGTGCTGCAGGCCTGCGACCGCACCGGCACGCCGCCGGACCGGCTGATGGTCGAGGTGCTCGAGCACGAGGAGCTCGACCTGACCGCGGCCCGGCTGGCCGCCGTGCAGACCCTGGCCGACGCCGACACCACCGTCGCGATCGACGACTTCGGCGCCGGGCACGCCGGGGTCGGCCTGCTCGGCCGCCTCCCGGTCGGGGTGCTCAAGCTCGACCGGTCCCTGCTCCCCGGGTCCCCGCGCACCGCCGCGGCCGGCGCCCCGGACGCCCGCGCGGTCCTCGAGGGCGTGGTGGCCCTGGCCGCCGCGGTCGGCGTCGAGGTCACCGCCGAGGGGGTCGAGACCGCCGGCCAGCGCGAGGTGCTGGCGCGGCTGGGCGTCCCGCACGCCCAGGGCTGGCTCTACGCCCGGGCCATGCCGGCGGCCGCGTTCGCGTCGTGGTGGCAGGACCGCGTCGCCGCCACGGCGACCGCCGCCTCGGCCACCGCCGCCGCGGTCGGCTGACCCACCCACCTGGCAGCCTGGGCCGGTGACCCGGACCCGAGCCGCCGCCGGCGGTGGGCGCACCGTGCTGGTGCCGCCCGAGCGCGTCGAGCGCTGGCTGGACAACGCCGCGGCCCGCCACGGCGCCTTCACCGACGTGGTCCCCGACGTCGAGGGGGTCACCCTCACCTGCGCCGACGGCGCGGTGCTGCGGCTGGTGCCCCCCTTCGGCTGGGACGGCGCCGGCCCGGCCGCGCTCACCCGCCTCGGCGTGGCCGCCCGCTCCCGGCACCGGGCGGCCGTGCTGCTGGTGCGCCGCGGCCGGTGGGCCGTGGCGGTGTTCGAGGGCGCCGACCTGGTGGTGTCCAAGGTCGACAGCCGGCTCGTGCAGGGCCGCACCGCCGCCGGGGGCTGGTCGCAGCAGCGCTTCGCCCGGCGGCGCGGCAACCAGACCGACGCGGTGGTCGACCACGCCGTGGAGACCGCCGTCCGGGTGCTCGGGCCGCACACCGCCTCGTGCGCCGCGCTGGCCACCGGCGGTGACCGGGGCCTGGTCGGCGACGTCCTCGCCGACCGCCGGCTGGCCGCCTTGGCGGCGCTGCGCCGGCTGGAGCCCGTCGAGGTGGGCGAGCCGACCAAGGACGTGCTGCTGGGCACCCCCGCGCAGTTCCGCGCGGTGCGGGTGCACATCCCCGGTGCTCAGCCTTGATCAGGGGGGTGCACGGGTGTGCGTCCCCCTCCACCGAACCTGGTGGAGGGGGACGGAGTTCGGTGCACCCCCCTCCACCGAACCTGGTGGAGGGGGACGGAGTTCGGTGCACCCCCCTGGTCGAGTGCCGGGCTAGAGCAGCTCGAGGATGGTCGCGTTGGCCTGGCCGCCGCCCTCGCACATGGTCTGCAGGCCGTAGCGGATCCCGTTGTCGCGCATGTGGTGGACCATCGTGGTCATGATGCGGGCGCCCGAGGCGCCCAGCGGGTGGCCGAGGGCGATGGCCCCGCCGAGGGGGTTGAGCACCTTCTCGTCGGCCCCGATCTCGGCCTGCCAGGCCAGCGGCACCGAGGCGAAGGCCTCGTTGACCTCGAACACGCCGATCTCGTCGGCCCGCAGGCCCGAGCGCTCGAGCACCTTCTGGGTGGCCGGGATGGGTGCGGTGAGCATGATGACCGGGTCGGCGCCGGCCAGCGCCACGCTGTGCACCCGCACGATCGGGGTGAGGCCCAGCTGCGCGGCCTTCTCGCTGGTCATCATGAGCAGCGCGGCCGAGCCGTCGGAGATCTGGCTGGCGTTGCCGGCCGACACCACGCCGTCGGCCTGGAACGGCGTCTTCAGCCCGGCCAGTGCCTCGACGCTGCCGCCGCGGCGCACGCCCTCGTCGGCGGTGACCCGCCCCTCGGGGGCGTCGACGGGGGCCAGCTGGGCGTCGAACCGGCCGTCGTCCTGGGCCTGGGCGGCGCGCTCGTGCGAGCGGAGCGCGAACTCGTCGAGCTGGGTGCGCGACAGGCCCCACTGCGCGGCGATCATCTCGGCGCCGATGCCCTGGTTGGGGGCCACCCCGCCGTAGCGGGCGTGGAACTGCGGGCCCATCGGGTCCTGGTCGCCGCGCGAGGAGCCCATCGGCACCCGCGACATCGACTCGACCCCGCCGGCCACGACGACGTCGTAGTGCCCGGCCACCAGCCCGGCGGCGGCGAAGTGCACGGCCTGCTGCGACGACCCGCACTGCCGGTCGACGGTGGTGCCGGGCACGCTCTCGGGCCAGCCGGCGGCCAGCACCGCGGTGCGGGCGATGTCGAAGGTCTGCTCGCCGCTCTGCGACACGCAGCCCCACACGACGTCGTCGACCAGGGCCGGGTCGAGACCGGCACGGCCGGCCAGGGTGGAGAGCACGTGGGCGGACAGGTCGGCCGGGTGGACGCCGGACAGGCCCCCGTTGCGCTTGCCGACGGGCGTGCGCACGGCCTCGACGATCACTGCGTCGCGCATCCGGCGACTCCTCTCGTGGGGCGCCGGCTCCGCTGCCGACGCTGGAACGGTCAGGTCTGACTGTAGCGCGGGTGGAGGGCTGCGGTCAGCTCCCCGCGGGCGGTGGCCAGCGAGGGTCCGTACCAGGTCAGCGACCGCCCGCTGACCAGCGCGGTCGCCCGGCCCGGGAAGGCCTCGGGGCCGTCGTCGGCGGTGAACGCGTAGGGCTCGTCGGGCAGCAGCACGACGTCGGCGTCCACCTCACCGGGCTCGGCCCGGGGGTAGCGCTCGGCCGTGACGGCGTTGGTGGCACCCAGCCTGACCAGCAGGTCGCCGGTGAACGTGCGCGCGCCCACCCACATCCACGGGTCGCGCCAGATCGGCACGGCCACCCGCGGACCCGCCGGCGGCGGGTCGGCCCAGGCCTGCTCGGCGGCGGCCAGCCACGCGGGGGTCGGCACCTGCAGGACGTCGGAGAACAGCCGGCGCATCGAGGCGAAGGCGTCGTCCAGGGTCTCGATGCGCGTCACCCAGACCGGCACCCCGGCCTCGCGCAGGCGCCGCACGTCGAGCTCGCGGTTCTCCTCCTGGTTGGCCACCACCAGGTCGGGGGCCAGCTCGCGGACCGCGGCCAGGGAGGGGTTCTTGGTGCCGCGCACCCGCGGGACGTCGAGACCCGCCGGGTGGGTGCACCAGTCGGTCGCGCCCACCAGCCGGTCGGGCACGGTGACGGCGAGCGCCTCGGTCAGCGACGGCACCAGCGAGACGAGCCGCCGGGGCGGCTGCGGGAGGGGCACGGGGTGCCCCAGGTCGTCGAGCGGCACGTCAGCGGGCGTGCCGGCGCCCCCGACGCCCGCTGGGGTGCCGCTCGACGACGTCACCCGAGGTCCCCGGCGTCGGCGCGCAGCTCGCAGAGCACGGCGACGAGGTCCTGCACGCGGTCCGGCGGCAGGCCGGGGCGGGTGAACACCTCGGCGTTCAGGGCGTCGGTGGCCTTCGACGCCACCCGCCGTCCCTCGTCGGTGATCGACACGACCACCACCCGGCCGTCGGACGGCGAGGGGCGCCGCGCCACCAGCTCTGCGGCCTCCAGGCGCTGCGCGGCGTTGGTCACCGAGGCCGGGTGCACCTGCAGCAGCGCGCCGGCCCGGGTCATCGGCAGCGAGCCCTCGCGGGTGAACGACAGCAGTTGCAGCAGCTCGTAGCGGGCGAAGGTCAGCCCGAGCGGGCGCAGCACGGCGTCCACCCGGGCCTGCACGATCGCCTGGGCCCGCATGATCGAGGTGACCGCGAGCATCCCGGGGGTGGCGGCGTCCCAGCCCCGGGCCGACCACTGCCGCCCGGCCTCCTCGATCGGGTCCATCACACGTTGCGGCGGTACTGGCCGCCGACCTCGAAGAACGCGTCGCTGATCTGGCCCAGCGAGCACACCCGGACGGCGTCCATGAGCGCGGCGAACACGTTGCCCCCGTGCAGGGCGGTCTCCTGCAGCGCGGCCAGCGCGGCCGGCGCCTCGGCGGCGTGCCGGGCGTGGAAGTCGGCCAGCCGGGTCAGCTGCGACTGCTTCTCGTCCTCCGTCGCCCGGGCGAGCTCGACGGTCTGCGGTGCCTGCTCGGACGCGTGCGGGTCGAGGAAGGTGTTGACCCCGACGATGGGCAGCGAGCCGTCGTGCTTGCGGTGCTCGTAGAGCATCGACTCGTCCTGGATGCGGCCGCGCTGGTAGCCGGTCTCCATGGCGCCCAGCACGCCGCCGCGCTCGGCGATCCGGTCGAACTCGGCGAGCACGGCCTCCTCGACCAGGTCGGTGAGCTCGTCGACGACGAACGAGCCCTGCAGCGGGTTCTCGTTCATCGCCAGGCCCCACTCCTGGTCGATGATCATCTGGATGGCCAGCGCCCGGCGGACCGAGTGCGCCGAGGGCGTGGTCACGGCCTCGTCGTAGGCGTTGGTGTGCAGCGAGTTGGCGTTGTCGTAGATCGCGCACAGGGCCTGCAGCGACGTCCTGATGTCGTTGAAG
>Ga0325401_1005327_pt1 | contig 12289 bp, 7 predicted proteins | sample PopdelMetagenome_FD_205666 | JGI IMG/M metagenome (GOLD analysis project Ga0325401, IMG submission 205666) | Populus deltoides microbial communities from Bellville, Georgia, United States - Xylem-PdKOR-R2 | ecosystem: Host-associated > Plants > Phyllosphere > Stem > Wood/Secondary xylem | place...
TTAATTCCTAGAGAAATAAAAATATAGATTTTAAGCAATTCTTTAAGAAAGACAACCAATCAATAAGAGAACACAACACCAATTTTATTAATCAATATGGCGATGGTGTAACCAATATTTTTATAAAACCGAGACTATTTGGTTTATAATTATTCGATTTTACTTTCCACTAGTTTTTCACACTACTACTTTCATGAACACTTTTACTTCATAGAATTAGAGGCCAAATTATCTTATTTAGTCAAAGCAGTCAAAGACCTAAGAGAGGCTATAAAAACTTTTGCGCTATAGTTTAGGACTTTGAAAGCTAAGTGCAATAGAGCGATAACTAAGTAGGATGGATAAAATTACTACTCGAGGACATGTAGTGGAACATAAAAAAGAAGTTTGTAAGAAACAAGTATTTAGATATCAAGAAACAAGTATTTAGATATCTACACCCTTATCGATGATGTTAGTTGTTTTGAGAAAGTTCTAGCAAAACAAATAGAAAAGAAACCATTAAGTATGACAGACATACCTTGTTAATTATTTAAACAATACCATGAGTGCATTCATTAATTGATTCAAACTCTAATTTTCAAATAAAAACAAAATGTCTATTTTTATTTAGCAATTACTTCATGAATAATTATAAATAGACCTAATATGTTTTTTTTTAATTCCATATGAATATTCAATGTGAATAAAATATTTATTTTTTTATATTCTTATTCAATTTTCTCAAGTTAATTATTCTTTTGTTTTCCTATACATTCACACAAAATTATCACGATTGAATATTGTTTTCAAATCATGATAAGTTCTTATTAATAAAAAAGAACAATGCTATAAATAAAAAAAATATATTTTTATATAAAAAAACAAAATATGTAAACAAGGGAAGTGAGTTTTATCTAAAGAAACTTTTAACAAAAATTCATAAGAAAAAATTATTTCCCCAACACAATTAGGTGTAAAGAAAGAAAAATATGTTTATCCTGTCAAAGATTTGTTGTTCTCTATGAAAATAATTTGGCCCTCATGTACTGTGATGAACTTACCATGTGAATTATGCTCATGCACCAAAATTTTATTTTTGAATAAGAAATTAAAATTATATTATTTATTAACTGAAGTAAAAACATCATTAAATAATTTTATTTATAATATATAATTTTATTATCATGACCAATATATATAATTGCCGACAAGGTACAGGTATGACATCTTCAATGAGTTGTTCATGCCACTACAGGGAGGCAGACTACTTCCGAACTCAGTCCTTCGTCTTGCCAAAACAGTTCCATGAAAAAAAGTCTTCTGTTCCTACGAAACTAGTACAGTATACCAAGTGCAAAATTCTCAAGATCTTTCATGGAGAAGAGATTTCAAGGAAAGGAGAAAGCCAATTAAAAAACCTATACAAGAAAAGGATTGTAACTTTCTACTAAAGAACGACTGATAAGAACATGATTTTGATTGACATACAGAAATTTTCTCTTCTTGTGATGAATACACTTTTTTTTAAAAGAATCTGCTTCGGCTTACAAGCTCTTAATCAATGTTTCAACTGTACAGAAAGTTCAGGGTTATAGGCATTGGAACATGACCTCCTATACTTCAGATTTATAAAAAAGGAAAAAACAGAAGAGTATGAAATGGAAAATAGAGTTTTCCTTTCTGTATGTATACACACAAAACTTAATGTTTGACTACCATGGCCTCCAGCTTCCCCTTCCTCGCAGCATGTTTTAGTTTCTCAAGTGCAACGAGTCCGACTTGCCTAACTCTTTCTCTGGACAACCCCATGCTGATAATAGCAAAAATCAACAAACTATAAATTTCAAGGCACTCAAATCTAGTCCTCATTTATACAAAGTCAGCATGCAGAAGCAGTGCAAAAATTTACTCACCGCTTGCTAATGTCCTCCCATGTGAGGCATTCTTTATCTAAACCATGGTAAAGACGTATAATCTCTCTTTCTCGCTCTTGAAGAGCTGAATCGATAAGCTTGTTTACTTCCTCCTGTCAAATACATTACTCAGCATATTAGCCTTTTTTCTCTTACAATCATCTGGAATCCGAATACAGGAGGATGAGTTATATATATATACTTGTGCCTCTCAAAAAACTCAACCATCCTTTTGAAACTCTACTTCACAAAATATCTCACTTAGTGTGGTTTATGTTTTTTGAGTTTTTATGGTGTCTACAGCATCACCTCATGGTAAACCTAAGCTGTATAAGTTAATTGCGGGTTTGTTCTTCCATTCAAAAGTTTTTCCTTCTCATTACAGATTCTTGTTTTCTTGTTCTTTTTACCTTGAGTGCCCACTCATCTACTCCATGCCATGGGTTGTTCTCGAGGCGATTATCTGCAATGTACTTTTAAAAAAGAGAGAAAGAAAATGAGTCAATGATGAAAAATAGACACATGAGAAGGATTTGCAGAATGGAGAGTTGAGCTTCACTTACACTATGGTGTGTTTCTCCTGGAAGACCATTCAAAGAAGGGAACGCTTCCCTATCAAGCGAGAAGACCTTACTGATAGCCTGCGTATGATGACATTGTTTGGTAGGCAGAAAGAGAGATTGAAAGGCTATAGAACAAGTAGATTCATAAATTTAGTACCTCAGTAGCATTCCTAACTTTCCTTTGGGACATATTCAAGCTTTCTGCAATTCTCTGAAAATAATAATGAAATAAGAAGATTCGTATGGGAAACAAGAACAAAACAGAATAAACAAAATTAAATATCTCCTCATCAAAGAAAAAGGGATTAAGAACGTTCACAAATGGTCAACTTTTTGGAAATTGAATGATGCACCAGCACTCAATTCTTATACACAGGAAAAATTAAGAAACTAAATTTCTGTGATTTTGATCCTGGTAAAATAATGCACTTACATCAATTGATGGAGTCACTCCTTTCTCTTCTAGTCTAATCTTCGCATTCCGAATTAGGCCTAACCTTTCATGCAAGTGATTAGGCAATCTCAAGGTTCTTGAATTCTCAACTAAAGCTCTTGAGACACCCTGTGTCCAAACAAAGACGTAAAAATGCATTAGTTTTGTAATATCACTGATGACTAGCTGGCATTATTATTGCAGCAAACTCATTTTTCAGGTACGAATTGCTTTGGGATAAAAAACAAGGGCCGTGAATGCTAAACTTCATAGGAAGACAAGTTTTCGAATATAGGTTATTAGAATGTAATGATGCAAAAGATCTGTGTGGTTATTATCTATTGTGGGATATGCATACAACTGCTGGTGGTAATATCTGATGTTCCAATATATAGGAAAAATCAGCCTTACCTGACGTATCCACCAATAAACATAAGTTGAGATTTTGAACCCTTTGGAAGAATCAAATTTCTCAATACCTCGCAATAGCCCAATTAAACCTGCCTGCATGAGAAATATTACAAACATTACATATAAGAGGTCGGCCACAACTCTATCCAAGCTACTCAGATACATGGATACCGACATTTCATACTTGAAGTGAAGCAAAAGAAAGTAACCTGAACAAGGTCAGCCATTTCAGCACCCATGTTATCATTTTTTTGAGCAATAGACATAACCAGACGAACATTGCTCATGGCCAGCTTCTCTCTTGCCAAGGAGCATTGAATCAATTGTGACTGTAAGTCAGCACGAGAAATCCTCAAGGAATCCGCAAGTTGTTCATCTGAGGGCTCACAACCTAATCTCTCCTTCAGACTGAAATTTCCAGATTCGAATATATTGATCATACAGCAATGGAATGAAACACAAATGAAAGATATGGATCGCATGTTTTATAAATGAGTGTTCAGCACACTAAAGAAAATTAAGTCATGATTTCTCTTCACATAAAATTGTCCCAAGTTTCGAGAACACGGAGCAAGGTGTGAATGATAAGAAAGAAAAAATCATTGCCATCCATACCGTTGCCCTCAATTATATCTGCCTTTGTCACATTCAAAATCTATTTTACGACAGAAAAATGCAATAAAGCTGCTTATCATAGAATCAACAAGGTGTGCAAACAAATAACTACACTGAACTACAAAACTTATCTAATCATTAATATTGTATTCTCACCTGGATTTATGGTCCTCTAAGGAAAGACCAGCTCTAATTATCCTTGACAGACGCACAACTTCTGTATGGGGAAGCACCTCATCACTTACTACACCCTTCACATAACCTTTCAAACGATTCAGCAGTAGATCTGGACTAATATCTGACCTTAGCAGCTTAAAGTCACTACTACGTGACATGAATTTGCTTTGGTTCTGATTTTTTCTCTTGTTATTCAACCTTCGTTGTCGAGCAGACACCCCAGAACAAGTGACAGGTATCTTCTTGTTACTTTTTTTAATTTTTGAGTCACTTGAGTTTATCCTCTCAAAAGAAAGATTCCATTGCTTTTCTAGCATAGACTTCTGCAGCAAAATGAGAGCTTCTACTGAATAGTCGAGAACAGAACTTTCTTCTTCGAAGTCATCTAATGTCTTGAACCATGTTGCCACAGTTGAAGAAGCAGAAGCAGTATCAATAAGTTCTTTAAGGGCTTTATTGGAGTGTGGATTTCGATAGGACGAGGGGAAGCTGGGGCCATATTTTGATGACTTTTTTGCAACAATCACACTCTTTGTTGTTGTAATTTGATAGTGGGCTATTCCATGATCATTGACATTGGAAAGCTTTTCTGTGAGGTCTGAAAAATAAAAGGAGGAACTCAAGAGCCTCTTTCCTGTGGTAAGTCCAATAAATGAAGCTGTGGCCATCATATGGATACTTTCAGGTTTGTACAATAATCATCACAAGCTTTTAGAAAACTGATGAACCAGTCTACCGCTCTTCAAGCCTCCTCTATTCACAAGGCTCCGTGCATGTAGATACTGTTTAGGATAAATCTCCCTAAAGCTCACTTTGATAGCCCTTCTGGAATTAAAATCGAAGGAAATTGGGGGGAAAAAACAAATATTAGGATCCTCAATAGGTCAAAAAAAGAAAAGAAAAAGGGTAACTATATGTTTGGTAGCTTGTAAAAAAATGTATGGAGACAATAGTGATCCTCGTCGCATCACATTCCATAACAATCTACCAAATTTTGTGTAAGTTCATTGTATTCAAACTATCCAAAATAAACAACTACATGAGTGTCAGGGAATGTGGTCACAGATATGGATATGCAGAGGATTAGTATCCAGAAACCATGTAAATAGAGTTAAACTAAGAATTTCTAAAAAAATCAATCTCCAATCATATAGGAAATGGAAAGAAATATAACAGTGAAGTTAAAAACAAAGATCCCATCAAATACTAAATACAAAACTAATATGATGCAAATTAAGTATTAAACCATAGTTTAATTTTCTTTACCACATTAATAACAATTGAGATATATTACCATGCCTGAAACAGGTATGTGTTATAACATCTTGAAATCAAGCTTTAGCCAATAAAGTGAGACTTTGATGTTAAACCATGAATGAGTGGAGGGCAGATACATTAACTCAGTCCCAATACTCCAAGTGTTGAAGTAGAAGCCCATATCGTTTGCAGAGCTAATGATCACAAATGGTGTTTACAGTTGTGGGTTATTCTTCATATTTACTACTATATTTTCAAATTATGAGCTATGCAAGCTCTTCTCTGTCTAAACTGTGCCCCAGAAATTGGGTTCCAAGATCCAAACAAAGTGGCCAAAAGAACAAGAATAATTCAGTTTACAACAGAAGAATAAGGAAACGCATAAGAAAATTTAGAGAGTTTTGAAAGAAGAGAAATGGTGTATAAGTTGAAGAGCTGCATACCTGGAAAACAACAGTTTGTTAGGAAAACAAGAGAAGCAGAAGGTGATAGGGAAGAGGTGAGGATTCCAAAGTGAGCAAGGGGCAGAGTGGTTGTAAACTGCACCTAGCCTCGTTCCAACCTTATTTGTCTGAACGTATGATTTTTATTATTATTATTATTTTCAATTTTATCCTGTTTTTATAATCTTACTAAATGGAGGGTTACAACTTAATATATATATGAATATATTTGTTTTTCCGTTAAAAAATTATTTTAATTTTTTTTTATTTTAAATCATTTTAATATACTAGTATCAAGAATAAATTTTTAAAAAATATTATTCTCATATATTTTCAATCAAAAAATACTTTAAAATACAATCAAACACCATCTAAAATATTACCACCTCACTTATTTTAAAACCAAACACTCTTAAAAAAATAAATTTTATTCTAAATGTTTTTATTTATTTATTTTTAATTTTATACTAATATAAAAAATAAATTTTTTAAAAATATTAATTTAATATATTTTTAAACTAGAAATACCTTCACATCACTGTACTATTTCAAAGGTGGTAGAAGATATGGGAAGGAGAGTTGCTATTGGCCATTAGAGATATTGGATCCATGTTTGAGTGGTGTGGAGATTGCCATTTTGCCTCTTTCCTTTTCTTCTCTGTTTTGTTCTTTTCCTGGTTTTTGTTCTTCGTTGTTTGAGAAGTGGGAACTGAGCAGGAAATCGATGGGTCTGCGACAAATCCATGAGTCCCCGCTTCAATAAACTATGTGCTGCTTCACACACGCTCTCTCCCTCCGCTTTACACTTGCGGATATTTTGTAATCTTAATTTCATTATTATTATTATTATTATTTTGGCTTTGGGTTTCTAAATCTAAACTAGTCAGACACCACAAACATTATTTAATCTCAAAAGGTTGAAAATTACATAACTTCATGCTCGATACAACTTGGACAGATTGGTTTAAATAAGTAATATTTATTTTAATCAAAAGACAAGTCCTTGATTCGTTCATGCCACCTTTCTTCCTTGAGTGAATCGTTTTTTCACAGCACAGACTCCTCACTTCTTGATTAGCCAACACCATTGGCCCAAGAGGAAGTATATCCTTATAGCTCCTGCTTCACCTGTTTTCTCCGCGCCAAATTTGCCACTTCACAGCATGAAACCTGTGGGCTTGAAGAGGTTGTTCTCTTCAGGGTTTTGCCAGGCAAGAAGATGAATCCCTAAACATTACATCCAACTAAGGACTCGGCATCTTGTATTTGAAAAGTCCAATTTACACCAGCAATGTAAAAACTCTTCACTGCCAGCGAGCTGGGAATCATAAAATACTTCTATTTACACCAACAACCCACAAAATTCATTGTAGAGCTTACAGAAATATGAGTAAATACGATTCAATTTACACTCGGAAACAGTTGACTCAACCTTGACATCTTGACTCCCAGTTGAATTCTTCCTCTGGCCTTAAGTTTAAACCTCGTTGATAAACGATTGAGATGCATAAAATGAAAACCTGAGAAAGGGGTGTTCGGGGCCACAGAATTGTTGGAACCAAGAAACAAAAGATTGCATGTCAAAAATCAGGGCATGAAAGAAACCACAATGATGAATTATATTTTATGCAAGCATAATGAATGAGCATGTTTCAGATGAGGATTTTCGAAGCAACAGCCCACTAAGTATGTGAACTAATAATGGGGAACAACTTTCTTCCAACACAATAACAAAATCATCACAGTAAGAAATTCAGGTGGCTACGAAACTAGGCAATCCTTTCAAAGTCTTTTCTTCCTCGGGATGGTGGTGGAATGCTATTGAAATTGGCCCTACGCCCTACAAAAGATTTCCAATAGTAGTTAATAAATTTCAATTCATGTGGATCTAACAAACAATTAAGCAAATCAGTCAGAAAGTACCCCATGGCATGCTGTTGTTCAATGAACTACTTCCTGGAGAACGTTGCCCCCCGGAATTGAAGCTGGATGAAGGGGGCTGGACCTTGATATGATTCCATTCACTACCCCGAACAGTGGGCCTTCCATGACTAAACCGCTGAGGGGGTTGCTGTCCTAATCGGCTTGGAGAATTTTGTGAGATATGAGGTGTAAAGTATGAAGGCTTTGACATTGAACGACCATATCCAGCATGAAGATCATGTGTTGAAGGCGGGCTTCCCGCATCAACATGTGAAAATGCATGAAAAGGCCCATTTCTGACATAATCATAATACAACCACAAAGGAGAGAAGAATAGTAAGAAATATTTAATAGTAAAAACATAAAACCCACTGGTCCCTTCTCGAGAAATAAGAAGGAAAAAAGAAAAATAAATGGTAGAAAACACGAATTATATATATAATAGAAAACATGAAGCAACAATTTCAGCATTATCTTAATTTATGCTCATCAATTTTCAAATTTTGAAGTTTCATATATACAATCAGTCAATCAACAGTTCTACATTTTCTTCTATGTTGAAATTTCGTTTGCTTGAATAGTGAAAGTTCTTGCTGCCCATTTTGCACAATGTTTGATTTATGTTAGACTCCACCACTTGGGCAATAGTTAACAAATAATAGTAGTAATCATAACTTGAAAAAATTCAGGCAACCATGTAAATTGAGAGAAACTGTAAGCTTTTTACTCAACACAAAGCATACCTTTGGTTTAATGAGCTGGAGCTTGCATTTGAGGCTCGGTTGGATCTTCCAACACCTACCACTGGAACACCAGAACCAAGATGCATGCTATTGCTAAACTCAGTGCTTATGGAACTCACATCAGAACCATCCTCTTGAAGAAGAAGTTCATCACTGGAAAATGAATAACAGATGCCACACTAAGAGATTAAACAAACACATGGTAGAAAATACAAGTGCATACTATTTTAAATTGCCCTTGAAATATTCTTTGGAGATGTGGTGACAGGTGCATTGCCACCCATCGCTCCACCAATTAGTGTTCAGAAAAGAGAAGCAGTCAATGAAAAAGTAAAATAGCCAAAACAACTGTTATCTTATGTTTTTTATGCTTTTTAAAATGTGCTTATTATTTCTTCATACAAAAATAGCCTTCTACTTTTCATATGTAATATTTATTATGATTTTTACTTTTAGCAAAACTCTCGCCCAAAATCTTTTCTTGCCACAATTATTTAGAAATAGCCACAAAAATGTCAAAAGTACTGTCAAAACAGATTATAAGCAATGTATTTATTGAAACTTTATTAACTGATCATGAACAATAATACCAAAGCCAAACTGCTTTGAGCTGACATCCCATTTAAACCTTGAATTAAGCAAATACATTAGCATGATGAAGAAAATACAGCTCCAAATTTAGAACTGGCTTACTCCTAAACGAGTTACATTATGAAATGTGATGTGAATAAACCTACCAATAAAAGATGAAGTCATACACATGACTGAATCCCAACATACAAGCAGACAGGCACCAACAGCCTAAAAATGGTTTAACAGGGGCAGTATGCTACATGGGGCTGATAAGAACCCTAAGGGTGAAGTGCTGGTTTTAGTCATCTAAGGCTAACAGCTAAAGAAAAGCCGGAAGTTCCATTTAATGAAAAGATTAGTTTCTAACAGGAATAACGTTAGGGAAAAAAAAAAAGGAAAACCATGAACTGATTTCATCAAAGGCTAGCAATAGAGCAAATAAACACCTTATGCAGTGTGAATATCTCATAAAAACAACAGGGGGAATCACAGTCACATCTAGCTAAATAACAACTTTTATAACATGTCAATACACACAAGTTAAATTTTTTAACATATTTGATTCAATAAATTCTTCTTTTTAACTGAAAAGAAAAAAATAATCCTAAGCAATGGATGGACAACTCTCTTTTTTATGCTATGTTCAATAAAACCATCAAAATCTGTTCCTTCCAATGTTATTTTGTTTGCAAGTATATGTGAAGGTAATATGCAAGGTATCAATGTAACTCAAAAGAACATATGATAGAAACTAACAATATAAATAACTCTCATTGTTACCTGTAATTGGGATCCCAGTCCCCTGGATCCGGCAGTGAAAGGCTAGCCTCGGGCTTATCGTGAATAGGCCCTGCACTTTGAGGACATTTCATATTAGGAGCAGGCTTAAACGAGCCTGGAATACTCTGAATGGTTGAGGGACCTGCTGCACTTCCACTGCCTCCTTGTTGCTGCATCCAGCTTGACTGCCGATGTGAGGGTGAACTACCAAGTACTGAAGGATTTTCCTCAGATTGGTTAGAGCAAGCACCATCAGTGGATTGTCCTTGCCAATTTGAAGATGTACAATCTTGAGATTGATAACTTCCAGAATGCCCCCAACTTTTTCTTCTATTAAATTGTGTAACTGCAGCCATTTTTCCTAGAGGCGATCCATGACTGCAGCTTCTTGCAGGGGAAGTTGGACCATAATGTCCAGGAGAACCAGCTGAAGCTTGACTGTAGGAGCTTGGTGGAGTAAACTGTGAAGGACTGGTTCCAAGGGGAAGTGGTGCAAAATTTCCTGCTGATGGACTCATACCAAGACCATTTCCATGTGAATATTGAATAAACCTCCATCTTGCATCTGGACTACTTCCAAGCAATGCCAGACCAGCCTGCGGATGCATGTTCATGCCAGATGGAGCAACTGGTGAATAGTATGCAAACATATTACTGCCATCTCCATAGCTTCCATAGCTGCTTCCAAGGCCAATGCCATCATTATAGCTACCATGGCTTCCTACACTACCATAACTAGTACCATGACCATATGGAACCGCCTGGAAATGTGGGCTATTATGCAAGGAAACTCTGGCCCTTCCATGATTCTACATAAGAAAGACGAAGTTATGATTATATATTTTCCCCTTCTCTCTTATTCCCCAATTTTTTCATGCGTTTGCAGTGATGTAAGGCATCTTTCTTATTTTGAAGGTAAGTTGTGGAGGAAAAGTGTTCAATCCTGGCTAGTTAAAAAATAATGGGAAAAAAAAAAAAACACGTGAGCTCACATTAGGAGAGAGACCAGCAGCAAACCAATGCCCTCCACCTGGGTGATGGTCCACCTTGATATTTTGGGAAACAGGCTACAACCATAGAGAGAGATGAGAAAACTATCAAAAGAATAATAATCATTAAATACACCTAAACTCCCAGAAAACTATTAGTACAACATATGATGCGAATAATAAAACAAGTCTGACCTTTAGAAGGACAAAATAGGTAAAGGAGATAGAAAAACATGCAAAGACAGAATAAAATCAACATTTTTTATGGAACCTTAATTCTTCTTCCTTCATATGAGTTAAATAATTTCCTAGCTCATTATGCGAGAAAGATGATTGTGAACAAAAACCAACTACTTAAAATAGAGCAGATAGTTCTCTTGAACTTCATAATTATTTAGAAAACAGAAACATATATGAGCTTATTAGTGAAAGTAAGAATCAAACATATGGGCAGGATGGAGCAAACCAGGCAATACATGGATCAGTAAATTAATTATAAGAATTAATCCAGAAGAACAATAAGCTGGTTACTCTTTAAGGAAAATATCACAATCTTCCAGTATGATCCCAGATTAAATCTTAGAAAGTCAATGTAACAGCTCATACACTACTCTACTTACCATACGAGGGGTCTCCAAGGGAGGCTTGTATGGGCATGTGAAAGGTTCCCCAGTTACAAAAGGATGTTTTGAAGCCTGCACATGAATGAATTATGCCTCCATGTATCCACAAATACAAAGTAATAATTAATTATGAAAGAAATTGAAAAACTTAAATTACCTGAAAAGGGGACCACCGTTTCGCAGGATCAAACTCAACAAGACCCCTCAAGAAATCAATCAAAGCTAATCGTATTTGACTTTCTGTAATGTGTTTAACAACAGCAATTAGCAGCTTCTAGAAATGATAGCAACATATTAATTAAAATGGTTTCATAAAATTAGATTCTTCGGATATAAGAACTACCTTTCTTCATATCTTCCAGTGGCAAATTCTTTCTGTAAGGATAGTTTATAACAATTGCCTCAAGGTTCATATGATGGAAATACTCCTTCCCAATAGATGGTTTCTTCCGCTCTCTCTGGAAACAAAACCAAAATCATCACAATGAGGATGAGAATAAAATGCAGCAAACAATAGAAAAGAAAGATATACCCTTGTCTATTGATATTAGCTCTTGAGGAAAGAATAAAAGAAAAAAAAATCACTTAGGAAGCTCTAACTTGTTCTTCTATTAATTGACTTTCCACTTCCAAACTACAACACGAACACTTACAGATTCATATTCTTCCACTGTTAATGCTTGGTATGCATTTCTTCCTCCCAAAGAAACTTCGCCACTCTCTAGATTCTGGACACTCCCAATGCACTTGAAGAACTTACTAACATTCTTTGCCTCTTTTAGGACATAATCAGGGGGTTGTCCTCTACAAAATGTCAACAAGAAAATAAGCTATTCTTAAAATAAATAATGAACACAAGTAACA
>Ga0325401_1005328_pt1 | contig 12288 bp, 11 predicted proteins | sample PopdelMetagenome_FD_205666 | JGI IMG/M metagenome (GOLD analysis project Ga0325401, IMG submission 205666) | Populus deltoides microbial communities from Bellville, Georgia, United States - Xylem-PdKOR-R2 | ecosystem: Host-associated > Plants > Phyllosphere > Stem > Wood/Secondary xylem | place...
TCTTCTCCATTAAGACCTAATCTTGATGATATCCCAGAAAGTAGTGTTGCTTCTATTCTTATGCACTTGGATCCTCCTGAGATATGCAAACTAGCCAAGGTGAACAAGACTTTTCATGGTGCTTCTTTGGCTGATTTTGTGTGGGAAACAAAGCTTCCATCAAACTATAAGTATCTTGTAGAGAAGATTTTAGGTCAGAGTCCTGAGAGTTTGAGCAAGAAAGAGATCTATGCAAGATTGTGTCAACCTAATTGCTTTGAAGATGGCACCAAGGTATATATATCTATATATCCCTCTGATCTCTTCTTTTTTTCTTTTTTGCATTTTAGTAGAAATGAAATAAAATAGATCGCAAGTGAGTTAATTAATTATATGCTATATCTCTTGTCTAATATTTAATGATAAATCTTCGCATGATTAATTTTCTACAGCAAGTTTGGTTGGATAAAAGTAGTGGCAAGATTTGTGTAGCTGTTTCTTATAAGGCATTAAGGATAACTGGGATAGATGATCGAAGATATTGGAATCATATTTCATCTGAGGAATCCAGGTTACATATTTATATATTCTTTTTCTTTTTCTTTTTGGAGTTTCTCTATATATATGAAGTAAGATTCATGATCTATCGAAGGCTTCATGATGCGCATCAGTAAGACTAATGGGATTTTTGGATTTAAATTACTACATCAAAAATCGAGTAAATTCAAGTGAAAAGAGATCTATGCGAGTTTGTGGTTATCTAGCTATGAACATATAAATTTATAATTTTTTTTAAAAAAAAATAAAAATGGACCACTGTTTTCCCTGATCGAGAGAGTATTAAAATATACATATCTGGCCAGTAGCAGGCCATTTCTTATGTCTACAATCAATCCCCAGAAAATAGTGCAAACAGTTGACTAAAAATAATGACTTTCAAGTACTAATTCGCAAGATGGAAAAATATTTATAATATTGAAGACTTTATGCCAATTATTTATTGGATTTCTTGCCCCTTGACTGCTGTGAGAAATTAAATACTTCTTTGGATGCCTTGTGTGCATGACTAAAATAATGATGGAACTTGGATGGTAATTTTTTACTGTTTAAAAGTGTGCAGAGTTTTTTAAAAAAATATTTTTTTATTTAAAAATATATTAATATAATTATTTTTTAAAATTTATTTTTAACATCAATATATTAAAAAAAATCTAAAAATACTAGAAAATAATAATTTGAAACTAAAAAAATTAAAAACATGATTAAATCGCAAATGGAGCCTAAAAATTATCTTTCATCATGGTCCATATACAAAATTGAATAAAATTCGTTAAATTTCTAGCTTCCAATGTTTGTAATTTGATGAACCCAAAAACACATTTTTTTTTTCAATGAATAGGGAAAATGTCTTCCAAAGTCTTGGGGTTTTCAGCCATAAAAAAAAAAATTTCTATTATTATTATAGTAAGAACTAATTCAAAGTTACAAAAAATGCAAGAACTAATTATTAAATATTGTTGCCGTGTAGGTTCAACACAATTGCGTATCTTCAACAAATATGGTGGCTTGAAGTAGTGGGAGAATTAGAGTTTGAATTTCCAGCAGGAACTTATAGCCTATTCTTCAAGCTCCAACTGGGAAAAACCTCGAAAAAATTTGGCCGACGAGCCTGTAATGTCGATCAAGTTCATGGTTGGGGTGCTAAACCTGTCCGATTTCAGCTTTCAACATCGAATGGCCAGCAAGCCTCATCAGAATGTTACTTGCATCAACAAGGAAACTGGGGGCATTACCGTGTTGGTGATTTTGTTGTTGACAACAAAAATACCCCAATGAAGCTCAAATTTTCCATGATGCAGATTGATTGTACACATACTAAAGGTGGTGTGTGCTTGGATTCTGTGTTGATATGTCCTAGTGAATTTAGAGAAAAGTTGAAGCAATTTTAAGGCAAATGAAATCTTCGTAGGTAGGATTGGTCATGCAAGAGATATTGTTACATAGTAAAGAAATATATTAGGGGGGCAGCTTTAGCTGAAAAATGAAAATGGTGGGTTAGTTTTTTGTGGTCCACAAATATTGTATTCTTGCAAATCAATGTAAATTCTGGATTGATCATGTTCATTTGTTTGTGAAACAATTAATAATGAAGGATGATTATAATATTAATTGTAGATCTGCATGTTAAACTCTCGCCTGTATTATTGGCATCTAATTATGGTCTGAACAAGTACAGAGTATAAGTAACATTTGGTTTATATTCCAGAATAGAAAAGATAAAAATAATAGAAATAAAACCAGATAAACACTAATTCAACGGACAGTGTAAGATGGAGTTTAAGAAGTTAAAATCAATCTTATTACAGGAATCCATTACAAGCATCAACCAATTGGAGGGACAGATCACATACTCAGTTCAAATGCCACTATCTTTTCTCTCTCGCAATCTTGTTGTGAAAAGATTCACAGGACAATAAATTGGAGAGACAGAATCCTTGACTTGAGAAAGTGAAACTCTTTGAAGAAATATATAGTTTCTTTACTTGAGAGATTGTTGTTATCATGGGGATTTCACTAAACTGGCGGTCTTCTAGGCCCAGTGGGTCCTGTTGTGTCTTCGAGTTGGGGCATAATAGCAATGGGGACGGGGTGCCGACCGACTGATTTGGAAGATAGTTCTTCTGTCACTTTATGCTACTTTGGCATTCTTATCCACTGGCATTCTGCTGATTACGAAGATTAGGGCTTTGCCAGTTGGCCAGCCAATTCATTGCCACGTCAGTCATTAGCGTTGATCTTAATTTTGAAACACTAAGGAACACTAATCAAACAAAACCTGAATGAGTGGGAGTGCCACCACTTTGGTTCGAATCCTTTTGACGAGGCAGATAAGGTGACTTGCAGGCCGCTGCGTCAAACCCTAGAAAGAGGGCAAGATGCTGCCCAACAAATGAGAGGTAGGGGAAGCATTTATCTGGTCTCGGTAAAGATAGGAGGAGCTTGAATGGTATAAGATTGATGTGGATTTCGGTGACAAATCCCATCAGCCATACCCTAAAACTGGCAGTCACTTTCCAATACTCTACAAATGAATCATAGGCATAGTACTAGCCATCCTATTTTGAAGCGAGTTGGGAGTATGTCAGCACAAAGTAGTAAGAACATGGCAATCCACCCAAGACAGGATAAGTGGCTCAAAGCCATAAAGGATGTGGCCCAAAATTCTCATAGATTACATTCTAGACAAAAGCTTAAATACAATATTGGAGAACTCATTTAGATATCATATTTCCTGTTCCAGTTTTGTCCAATAGATTACACTTGCAAGACTTGATTAAAAAAATCCCTAAAAAGACAAGTTGATGAGAAGGCAAAAGAAGAAGAACAAAAATAGAGAAAACCTAAGTACCTACTGAAGTGCAAGTGCCTGATGCCACAACAAATTCCATAATTAGAAAAAGCTTGGGAGGTAGGGGAGAAAGCAGATATTTGAATATTCTGTACAAATACAGATGGCCCACACTCGCTCATTTGAGAGCAAATAACTGGTCCACCTCTGTTAGTCATGCCTTCCATCCATAACCCATGTTATCATCAAGGTCACTGTTAAAAAACCCATTTTCAGTGAACTCGTGGGCAATATCACTAACAATGTCGTCCTGCAGATGAAGATTCTGAGGCAAATCTGGTACTTTCTGGTTAAACCCACTGTTGCCACCAGCTGCTGAAGAATCACTGTTTGCAGGAGCTTTAAAACTGTTGCTCTGGCTTGGTGCAGGTCCTCCTGCACTTACTGACACAGTGGAAGCAGTTGGTGCCGTTGCCATACTGTTGCTTCCAAAACCGAGTCCGATCCTTGCCACACCACCATTCCCACTCTGCCGAGAAATGGAATGTTGTTGGACTCCTCCTCCACTGTTATTGGACATTTCCTGCAGCAGTTGGTGGATCATCTGTGGTTGCAATGTCTGGTTGCCATGGGAGGATCGTGGAAGGCTCTGTTGGAGTAAGCTATTAGAGCTCAATGAGCGCTGCTGCAGCTGCTGGGGCTGTTGGGGAGGTGGATGTGGACTTGAAAAGCCACTCACAGGTAAGTTCTGCATGGATCCTTGTATGAAATTAGCAGCTCCTTGGAAGTTTGAGGATGGACTCTGATTAGAATTACTGAATGGTGAAGCAGCCTCCTGTTGAAGTGAACAGGAGTTTGAATTCATCGAGTTCTGTCTCATGAGCAGATTTTGGTAGTTTGTTAATGCCAAAGCAGCCTGCGCCGAACCACTCAAAGCACCTCGACCAACCATTTGATTGTTGCTACTGACATGATTGTTTATTCCTGGATGTAATGCCATCAGCTTATTGATGGTGTTCCTATCAGTTGGCAGACCTTGAACACTTGCTAACTGCTCCATTTCCTGTATTTTCTGCATCTGGAGCTTAGCTGCAGTGGCATGTCGAGGATAACTTTTCAAGCCCTCTGCAGACATGGATTCACATCAGGTCTTTATGCAGTCTATGATTGAAACAACATTTTCTCTCATGACCAAAATTAGCAGGCAACAAAAAAACAAAGCAGAATAGTCAAAATGAACAAAAATGAACCGCAAAATTGTTAGCTGTCTAAGAACTAAAATAATAAGGATTGTATAAAAGAATTGAAACCAAACAGGGCCAGTTTCTGATAAAATTCATCCGAGGTAGTGACCTTCATGTTGAATGCAAACATCAGAAAAATCTTAATAAGAAAATTCCTAACAGCAGATAAGGCAAATATATCAACAAGAGACAGCCTTTCAGTATAAAGAAAATTACAACACAGATCATTGCAAATAATAAAGGAAGAAAGAAAAGTAGAAGCCAAAACACTCCAATTTTTCTCAACCACAAGATATTAAACTTGAGAAAGCACTGAACTGCATAACAAAATTCTATTCTAAAGAAACCTTCTAGGATAGGGTAAAACACACAAATTGGAATAACACCAGCCACAAAAAGGATTTTACCAATTGGCCCAGCTTTTTGCTCCCGACAGAAATCAATCAGATCCTTCATGCTGTTGACAACCTCAGATATCTGTCACACATTGAAGTAAAAATCATAAAACAAAGTAAATTGTAATTCTTCTATCAGTATAGAAATTCAGATCCAGAAAGTGTGAAAGTTATACCTGCAGGCACCGGACATATCTTTTGGAAAAACCCAAATCATTCAGTGACTGCAACTCTAAACTCTTTGCAAGCTGGCGACCAGCTGTCAGAACCCTTTATAAAAGATCAATGTTGGATCAGTATTTAACTGCTAGCCATAATTATAATCCATTCCTTTGCAAACCAAATATTATTTGATAAAGCCTTCAATTAAAATTTTAAAGCTCATTCAAGAGTTGAGACACTGTTTTGTGAATGTCATGCCTGAGGAAAGCTATATGGTTTAATGCTCCACTAGAACATAAAAGATTTATGCGGACCACTGTCTAGAAAGGTAACAGTCTCAGCTGCAAGCTCTAGTCTACAGATTCAAATCTTGAGAGACTTCATCCAAAATGCTCAAGGACACCCAAATTCTCTCTCCACAACTTTCATTTATGCAGGATCAACACTAGATACCTCAAGCACTCATTCTATCATATGAATAGGGGAGCTTGAGTTAGCAAAACAACATAATTATGTCCATCAAAACAACAGGAACATGTCAGATGCTTTTTATTTCAGGAAATATAGCCTCAAGGATGGGGTCTGTGTGGACCTAAGCTCATTAACATAGGAGTGTATTAACTTTATGAGTCAAGAAGCTTCAGCCAGAAAGCTTGCATAAGCAGCACCAAATTGTATTAAGAAAGAATTAAGAGTGCTCATTTTACTTACATATTGCTGTTTGTTTGCAAATCCTGTTGAGAAACCCCATCAGATCCGCTTTCAGCAATAGTGCTCTGGCATTTCTGCGCAACCTGGAGCAACTGATTCACCTGCAAAAGCACTCACTAGGTTGAAGTTAAAAATGTATTTACAACATTCAAAATCGAAGAGGGCTCACATCACAGTGATGAATGATGTGCAATCCAGTAATTGCTATCTAGAACTTCATAGGTGTTATCGAAGATCCACCACGCTTATCCTTGAATGCTTTGGATTAAGAGCATTCACAACCAAACAAAGAGATGACTATTTCAGCCTCTATTTCTCTATTCATTTTCTCATGTTTTTCTTTGGTTAGGGTAACTGTGATGGATCATCTCTAGGAAGCATCACTCCAGAAAAACAAAGAACTACTGGAACTTTCCAATGAACACAATGTTTCAAACATAGTACCTGTGGTGCAACCACCCTCCGTGGAAGAAGTTCTTCATGGCGCCGAGCACAAAATTCCCACGACAATATCTAAAAATGAATAGAAGTACTAGCCAGTTAATAAGAAATTTAGAAATTAGCAATACTTGTATCAGAAACAGGTTTCATATTGACCTTCAAGTCAGGGGTGAATATAATACGAAGCTGACCCTCACGAACAACACGAAGTTGCTCATATACACTCTCTTGGACTGCTTTTGCATACTCCAGCATCATTATTCCAGAAGACAATCTAAATTCACGTGGCAAGTCCAAAAACAGAAGCTCATCAATGACACCACTTCCAAACTTGATTTCATTAAGCCTAGGGAGTACTTCAAAAGTTGCCTCTGCAAAAAATAACCCATAACAAGCTCGGAGTTAAATCTCCAGAATAAATGAATCACAAGGATGTTCCGAGTTACACTGGTTACGTCTAAGTTGAGGGTTGAACAGGAGCTAGATAGTGGCCCTATGATTATTTTATGACGAGCAAAAAATATGGAATCATCATGTTATCACGTTAACATTCCAAAAAACAATGAAGAAAAGAACCAAAGCATGCATTTTAACTTTTTAGCTAATGAGCTGCAGATGGCTCTTTGATGATGTTCATATTTTGTTTCATCTACTAAAATGTAGATATTTGAATTTAATAGCCTCAAAAAAGGTGGCTTGTGGAGAGCGCAACAAGCCACCATAAACGCTCGTAAACAAGTCAACTTAAAATAGGCAGAAGAAATCTGAGGAAAAAATAACCACCGGTGAGAATTTAAACTCGGGGCTCATCCTGAACAACCCACCTCAGCTAATGCCCAAGGAAAATAAATTAACCAGAAAATCAAAGCACCCAGATATGTCCTGTTCCTTTTTAGGAATGACCCTCATAGCAGATAACATAGATACTATACAAGTGCACAAAAAACATGCCAAGAGAATGATTATAGATGCAAATTAGGGCCAAAAAGTTGAGTAACCAAAATATTGAACCAGAAACAACCATTAAACATCAAAAGAGCAACAAAAAAAAAAGAGGAAAAAAAAGACTTTTATCAGTCCTGTCATATCCCAATTTTTCACCCCATGCAATCCAGATTTGGAACCCATGTCTGTTTCATTTCATGTCAACAATTATGCTTGATAACCAATGGGAATATGAATTCTCAATTTGAATGTGAAAATAAATTGATGTTAAGATTATACCATTTGTTTGCATCAACACTCCAATTGACAAGCAACAGTTCCATGAAAGAAAATTGAAGTCAAGATTATGCTTTGTTAATCTTGTCTCCCATAGATTTATGTATACATTACACTGTATTGACTTCCATAAAATCATGTAGGGTCATCTCCGAGAGTGACCAGAGTTTGACAGTGTTTACACAAGATACTCAAATTACAAAAATGATTGCACAGAGTAAAAGCTCAGTAAACTTATGAAGCTAAATTATCTCACACTAACATGCAATTCGTTCCAAAATCAAACCAGTAATTTTCAATGTCATTTTTTACATGAAAAAAATTCCAAGAATTAGAGTATAGGAGTGATAATGTTGGGGCACATCATCCATTACTACAAAGCATCACAATTCCCTTACCAAAACCTCTTCCAGACTTGGAACCACAAAGGTCACACTGCCATGCCTCCTGAAAAAAGAAAAAAAGAACTGTTACATGCAGGTGATGACAACATGATGTCTACAAATAAACAAGTGATGACTGAAGCTACTAAATCTATTGCTTGCTCTTAACCAACATATGAAATCACCATGAGAAAATGGAAAAACTAAAGCTCAACATCAGGAAAAATAATAGAAATCTATTCACTTGTATCAGTAAGGAGTCCAATGACTTGTCAGTAAAAATTAAATAGAAAAACTTTATTAACAGGAAAAGGACAAAAACACTGACCATAGCTGCCTGGGGGAAAACACCAAGTGCATGATGCCCAACATTCTCGTATAATGACAAGCACCACCTTTTCTTTGCACGAGGAGAATAGTACTCTGCGACAAATTTACGCCAATATGCAATAGTGTTCTCCTGTTAAAATAATAAAAGTCCATGACAAGATTAAAAACACATTTGTGCTTCAGGTACTGCTTAATTAAAATGAATTTATATACTGGGCAATAAGTATATGAGCATACATATTTACCCAGGGAAAACATGAATTTAGTATGGCATCAGAATGCCACAAATATTAATAACGAGGAAAAGGTTATCTGCTATAGAGTTATCAAACAACAGCAAGAACTTACAGCAAACCGTTGCCGCTGATGATATAGATATTGCATCAAACGACGGGCACAAATACCCCCTTCAAAGGGACGCTTGAGGGCAGATGCTGGTTGCATGGCCTGGTGTTGCATTTGCTGCCTCAAATGCATTTGCTGTTGCTGTTGCTGCTGCTGCTGCTGTTGCTGCTGCTGTAACTGGGCTCTCTGCAACGGTGGCATAGATTGGAGAAGTTGATGCTGCTGTTGCCTCAGTCTATGTTGATGAATCAAGTTTTGTAGCTGCGGGTTTCGGTTTTGCAGCTGCATGGAGTCCTGCCTTTGCAGCAGTTGCTGCATCAACTGCTGCTGCAGAATATCTTCCTGCTTGATATCCAATCTTGGCTTCTTTTGCACTTGCGATAGATTATTATGGTCTTGAAGAAAGGATCCCTGGCCTCTTGGACCCATGGGAAGTGAAACTTGCCCAATTTGTGATGTGGGCAAGGATGTAGCACTTGAAGCACCGTGTTGTTGCTGCTGATTCTGCAGAACCTGCTGGACATTTCGGTCCTGATGGTTGCCCTGCTGCACCACAGAGGACCCATCAACAACTGATGAGCCTGAAATGCTTATATTATTGGATGAAAAAGACATAGGTGATGCTGGCAAGCGCATATATGACTCTGTATTGATACTTGCGCTTCTCTGCAAATGAGGACCTCCAGAAAGCGCTGAATTTGCATCGGTCACCAAAGAACTCGCCCCAACACTCGGTCCGGAGTTTGCCACACTGTTCAAAACCGCATTATTCATGTCCCCAGAAACCGGACCCAAATTGGGTCGCCCGGTTCCAGGAATCGAATTTGATGAGTTGCCAAATGATGAGCTCAAGTGAGAGTTAACTAAACCCTGGGACTGCCCATCCCCTTGGAAGAAAATTCCAGAACTTGAGGAAGATTGGGCAAAAGCTCCAGCCACTCGAGAAGGTACCATACCAGGCACCGACCCTTGGTGGCCGTGGCCAGAATCTAAGTAGCTCTCCAGAGCCAGCCCCGACCAATTTTTTCAATAGTAAATATCCTTAAACCCTCAGTAATAATAAAATTATAAAACCAAAACCCAGATCAAAATTATAAAACCCACAAAAACCACACAATATAATCAACAACTCGGGCGTCACCAACCAAATTTGAACCCAATATTTTTGTGATCTGTTTCAGCTTTCAACAATTTCTTGTAGGGATCTAAAACAAACAATATAACTCTACATCAGCACTAGCAAAAAGGAAGAACACCAAAAAGAAAACAACAATGAAGACTAATTTCAATTACCACAATTTCAAGAACCAGCTTATCCCTGAAAAAACCCTAATTACCTCACAAAAAACCTAATCCTTGGCTAAATTTAGTAACAATTACAACACTACCTAAGCCCCAAAAAAACCCAAATTTAATCATCTTTTATTAAACCCCCCTTCAACCACAACTCAGAAAACCTAATTTCCTAAATTATCCCCAAGAAAACCCTAACTTTTTTAGCTAAGCTTTAGCTACAACAACCACACTACCTAACTAGAACCCAAAAAGACTCTCAAATTTATCACGTAAAACCCCTATAATCACTAATTATATGTTATTAACAACTAATCAAGCTTAACCACGACTTAATTACTCACATTCAAAATCAAGAACTCAAAAAGATCTCACTTTAATCAAAATCAAGCTCTTAATTGTCACTTAAAAATCAAAAGATCAAAAAATAGAACAGACACAAAAAAAAGTTGCTTTTTTTAGCTCAGAAGATCAAAAAAACAAAAAAAAAATCAAAAAAGAAATATACTTCAAATAATAATTTGTTTTCCATGAAAATAAATACCTAATAAAATCAAAAGATTACTTTGCTACTGACCTTGAAACAGCAATCTGGATAAAGCGAAACGCAGAATTTTTTTGGCTAATTCAGAAACCGAAAATCAGAGAGAGAGAGAGAGAGAAAGAGAAGAGAAGGGAAGGAGCTGATTATATACCTAGCGGGAATTGAAGCACAGAGAATGACTGGCTGTACTGGTAAGGGAATGTGTTGACGGGTTTTGCCGGTGGTAATTGGACACGTGCTGGTTTTTGGGGTGGGGAACCGTGATCGATTTTTTGATCGCGCGGGGCGACTCGAGGTTGGGGATGATGTGGCGTGGTTTTATTGGATTATCGTGGAGGTTCAGTATCGTCTATGATGAGGGCGTGTTGCTTTTTGGTACGTCTCTTCGAGGCAAATATCCAGTGTGGTCAAGTCGTGTGTCGAATTTAAACGTTTTTTTTTTAACATTGGTAAGCATCTTCGACCATGTTCTTGACATAAGACGAAGAATTCGGATGTAGTACGGTAGATTTAAAAAAAAAGTATATTTATTTAAAAAAATATTAAATTAATATTTTTTATAATTTTAATATATTGATATAAAAAAATTGAAAAAAAAAAATAATGTACTTAAAATAAAAAATATTTTTAAAAGACATTTTACACCATGATATATACCAAACACCCATTGAGTTGAATCTAAGAAAATTGATAAAATATGGGATTTGTGAAAAAAATTTAAAAATTTATCTAAATTGAAGATCGTAACATAACAAGTGGATTTATTTAGTAGCTTGTTTGAAAGTTTAAAAACTTTGAAAAGTTGTTATTTTAAATTTATTCTTCCTAAATACGTGTTAGTGATATTTAAATATTATTAGAGTTGATATGTTAAATGATACGGTATATTATATAAAAACAATTATATATATGTTATAAGATTATAAAGTGTGTGGTGTTTTTTTTTTATCCACTTTATTATTCATCCTCTCATATTTAACTTTAAATTTTAACGTTGAGATTTTTTAGAGTTTTTAATTGGATTGTTAAACTCTTTTTTTTCATAATTAAGCTTTTTTTACATAGTTTTGAAACCCAACCCGGTGGTCGACCCGGTTTAATGATCGGGTCACTGGTCAGATGGGTTGACCCGAGTTGACTCAGGTCAACCCAAAAAAAATCAAATAAAAAAATCACGACCAAAGACTCAGATGTTTTTGACAAATCAAACAAAGACTTCTATAGTACAATTCCCCTCTTTTATCCCTCTCTCGTCAATTCGCTTTCTAACCACAAATAGGTGCTTCTGCATGCAACAAGAAAACAACAACAATGTAAAGAGGAAAAGAAAATCATAAAGAAAAAGAGAAAACACATGGGCATCGAAACAGAAAACAATAGCAATTATGCATCAACGACAATGCTGATATTCACGTATGGAACTTTGAAGAGGGGCTTTTCCAATCATGTCTTGATGCAAGATCTGATCTAAATCGAGGATGCTGTCTTCAATGGAATCTACAGAACCGTTGACAACTACCCACTTGTCTGTGGCACTACAGGGTCCCATTCCTTCTCAAACTTCCATACACCACCAGGTCTCACTTGGTCACCAGCGAGTTATACGCTGTGTCGAGGCAGGAGTTGTCCAGGCTTGATGAGTTGGAGGGAACGAGTGGGATCACTACGAGAGGCTGCCGATAAGGGTAGAGCCCATTGATAGAGGGGACGCTGTGTTTGAGGTGGAGACGTATTACGGGCACAGGAGCTATGGATTGAAATTGCTTTTCTTTAATTAGGTTATCTCTGTATGTCGTCTACAATTCTACAGCGTTTGTCTTCATCATTTTGGCATTTTAATTAAAAGACCAAAACAACGTCGTTTCATGGCTATGTATATAAAAAAAGAAGG
>Ga0325401_1005329_pt1 | contig 12288 bp, 12 predicted proteins | sample PopdelMetagenome_FD_205666 | JGI IMG/M metagenome (GOLD analysis project Ga0325401, IMG submission 205666) | Populus deltoides microbial communities from Bellville, Georgia, United States - Xylem-PdKOR-R2 | ecosystem: Host-associated > Plants > Phyllosphere > Stem > Wood/Secondary xylem | place...
AGGCACGGGGGGTGCTGGGAGGCGGCGCCGACGGCGAGCAGCCCGCCCGCGCGGCGCTCGGCCAGGTCCTCCTCGTCGAGGACGGTCACCGACAGCCCGGGCGTGCCGGCGCACAGCGCCACGGCCTCCTCGGCCACCCACGCGGGGGTCTTGGTGGACGACGGCGTGGCGGCCAGGTCGCGCACGCGCCAGGTGGCGGTCGCGGCCGTGGTGGCGGCGGTGAGCGCGCTGGCGACGTCGGCGGTGCTCCAGGCCGGTCCGGGGGCGTCACCGGGCAGCGGAACGGTCGGGCGGCCGGTCCAGCCGAGGAGGCGGACGTGCGCGACGGCGGCGGGCGGGCCCTCGCTCGTCCCCGTGCGCGGCGGCGCCCAGGCCCCGAGGAGGACGCCCTCGGCGAAGGCGCCCACGAGCGCGGGCTCCAGGCCGGCGACGGCGGTGGTCGCGACGAGCTCGTTGCCGCGGGAGGCGCGGGCCAGGGCGGCGCCGGCGCGGCGCAGGTCGCGCGCCGTGCCCTTCCCCGCGCCGAGCAGCACCAGCCGCGCTCCGCCGGGCAGGACCGCACCCGGCACGGGCAGCACCGAGCCGGCCGGAGCGCGCCACTCGGCGGCGGCACAGGCAGCGGCGAGGTCGAGACCCGTGGCCGACTCGACACCGGCGGAACCGGGACCGAGCACGACGGCGGGTGCGTCAGCGGCGGCGGGACCACCGACGGGAGCCGCGCCGACGCCGAGCAGCAGCACCGCGACGCCGTCGAGCGCTGTCGCGTCAGCCTCGGGGACGCCGACGGGAAGCGCCGAGGCGCCCTGGAACTGCGGCAGCGGCCGCTCCGGCCGGGGCCCGACCCGGAGGTCGGGCCCGCTGCCGGTGGCGGCGAGCGGGGGCGGCGCCGAGGGGGGAGTCGCGCCGACCACGCTCAGCCCGCGGCGGTCTTGAGGGCGTCGCCGAGGGCGTTGGCCTCGGTGGGAGACATCTCCACGACGAGGCGGCCACCGCCCTCGAGCGGCATGCGCATGACGATGCCGCGCCCCTCCTTGGTGACCTCCAGGGGACCGTCACCCGTCCTGGGCTTCATGGCAGCCATGAGGCACACCCCTTCCGCATGCCGGTGCACGCGCTCGTTGGAGCGGGCGCCCGGGCACCGACCGGAGAGTCGACAGGGCGCCCGCAGGCTCTGCCCATCATCCCATCGGCGGCCGACGGGCGGTAACCGAGGCGTCCGAGCGGGGTACCCGTGCGCTGGTGCGAGCGGGGAGGCGGGCTACGGCGGCCAGTCGGCCGGCGGGTCGAAGCGCCACAGCCACGCCACCCACACCACCTGCAGCGCCAGCCCGGCGACGGCCCACGCCGCCACCGCGGCCCGCGAGCGGACCTGCACCGCGACGAGCAGCGCCAGCGGCACCTGGAGCACCAGGTAGCGGAACGTGGAGGTCCACGGGTCGAGCACCGCGAGCAGGTACGCCTGCTGGGCGAGGACCCAGGCGGGCAGCTCGGGTCCCAGGGAGCGGGCCGCCGGGCCGGTGCACCACCACACGAGGGCGACCAGCAGGCCCACGAGCACCACGGGGCCCACGACGTCGCCCAGGAGCTGCTGCGACACCCGGAACCACGGCGTGAACCACACCACGGACCCGTTGCGCCAGGCCGCCTGCACCTGCGTGTACGCGTCCGGCACACCCGTGGCCACGCCCACGGCCACCGGCCAGGCGAGGCCGGCGGCGCCGCTGGTGGCCAGCAGCCCCAGGAGGGCCCACCGGGTCCGCAGCGGCAGCGCGCGACCCTCGGAGCGCCACCGCGCGAGCGCGTGGACCACGACGACCAGGGCGAACGGCAGGGCGATGACGCGCGTGGCGCCGAGGAGGACGACCGCGAGCGCGCACCAGGCGTAGCGGCGCTCCACCAGCGCCACCAGCGCCAGGGCGAGCGCCAGCAGGGCGAGCGACTCCGTGTAGGCGTACTGGAACACCGCTGCCGCGGGGGCGGAGAACACCAGCAGCACCCCGGCCAGGGCGGCCCGCTCCCCCGCGGCGCGGGCGAAGAGCCGGCGCAGCACCACCGCGGCGCCGGCGCCCAGCAGCAGCGCCGTGGTGGGGGCCACGGCCTCCCAGGAGCCGCCGGTGACCGCCATGAGCCCGCGCACGAGCAGGGGGTAGGCGGGGAAGAAGGCCCACTCGCTCTGCTGCGCGACGCCGGCGCCGTCGCGGGGCAGCGGCAGCGGGTACCCGTGCTCGGCGATGCTGCGGTACCAGCTGGCGTCCCACAGGTCGCCGGCCATCACCAGGTACCCGGGCGACGCCGGCGTCCACAGCGACTCCACCTGCCGGCGGGCCACCGCGAGGGTCACCACTGCCGTGAACAGGCGCGTCGCGGCGTACACGAGCAGCGCCTGCGCCCACCCCGGCAGCGCCGAGAACCGGGCCGCGCCGCGGGCCGCCGCGCCCGCGAGCGCCCGGCCGGCGCCGTCGCGCGCCGCGAGGGCGGAGGCGACGGCCCCCGTGGGCAGGCCCTGCGGCCCGGTGGTCACCGCTGCTGCGCGCGGGACTCGGCCTCGCCGGCGACCTTCTTGAGCACGGCGCCGAAGGCGTAGCGGCCGCCGACGGCGAGCGGCAGGGTGATGGCCCGCGACAGGCGGCGGTCGAGGACGGCGACGTCCTCGGTCCAGCGCAGTCGGCAGCGCTCCCCGGGCAGGGGCACCACCTGGACCTCGGCGGTGCCGAGCACCACCCTGCCCTCCTTGCGCAGCGAGGCGGTGCCCGCGCGCACGGACGTGGGCGGCTCCCAGCCGGTGACGACCATCGGGTCGTCGAAGGCGAGCGGCCCGACGCCGCTGCGGCCGGTGAAGCGCGTGCCGACGCCGCCGGTGTCCTCGGTGACGGTCATCTGCGTCAGCGGCACCCAGTCTCCGTGGCGGGACCAGTCGGTGACCAGGTCCCACACCACCTGCGCCGGTGCTGCGATCTCGCGGTGGGCGGTGAACCTCGCCACGTCAGTGCTCCTCGGGTCGGGTCGGTGCGGCTCCCGGTCGGGCGCCGCTCGCGGGCGCGGGGAGGCCGCCTGCGGCGACCGCCGCGCCCAGCTCGGCGAGGCGGCGGTCGCGCTCGGAGAGCTCGGTGCGCAGGCGGTCCAGGACGGCGTCGACCTCGTCGGCGCGGTAGCCGCGCAGCGCCACGGAGAAGCGCACGCGGTCGAGGTCCTCGGGCACCAGCTCGCGCAGCGGCAGCGGCCGGTGGGGGCTGCTGCCGACCGGTGCGGGCATGCCCGCCGGGGCGCGGCCGGCGGCGACCGCCACCACCACCCCGACCACGGCCACCGCCAGCAGCAGCAGGACGAGGCTCACGCCGCGATGCTGCCAGACGCGCCGCGGACCGCAGCGCGAGGCGCTCCGGCCCCGGTGCTCAGACGCCGCCCTCGAGGCCCTCCTGCCGGTGCACCCCGGGGGCGGGCACCGGCTCAGGGAGGTGCCGGGCGGCGACCAGGCCGGCCTCGACGACGTCGAGCGCCTCGGCCGCCCTGGTGGTCCACGTCACGTCGGCCGCCGCGGCCGGCTGCACGAAGCCCTGGGCCACGAGCTCCTCGACGGTGCGGCGCAGCCCGGTGAGCACCCCCGTCGGGTCGCAGACGACCACCGGCTTGGCGTGCAGGGCCAGGGCGCGGGCGCTCCACACCTCGACCAGCTCCTCCAGGGTGCCCAGGCCCCCGGGCAGCACCACGAAGGCGTCGGCGGCGTCGTCCATCAGCCCCTTGCGCTCGCGCATGCCGTCGGTGACGACCAGCTCGTCGGCGTACCGGTCGCCGACCTCCTTGTCGAGCAGGGCCCTCGGGATGACGCCGTACGTGCGCCCCCCGCCCTCGCGGACCGCGCGGGCGACGGCCCCCATCATCGACAGGGACCCCCCGCCCGAGACGAGGGAGTGGCCGCGGGCGGCGATCAGCGACCCCACCTCAGCGGCGAGGGCGACGTGGACGGGGTCGATGCGCTCCGAGGCGGAGCAGTACACGGCGATGGCGGGCACGGCCACACCCAACCACCCGCCCCCGACGGGGCCGCCCTCCCCCGGGAGGACGCGCCGCGCTCAGCTCGCGGCGGCGACCTCACCGGTCTCGGGGGCGCCGGGCACCCGGGGCGCCCGGGGCGCCGCCGCGACGGCGGCGTCGGTGAGGGCGCGGACCAGGTCGGCGGCGTCGGCGGGGTCGAGGCGCAGCGTGGTGGTGCACACGTCGCCGTCCCACAGCGAGAGCACCACGAGCTCGGCGTCGGGGTGGGTGGTGACCCTCAGGGCGCGGGCGGAGCGGTCGCGGTCGCGCACGACCGCGCTGCGGGCGGGAGCCGGGACGACGCGCATGGGTGATCATCGCCCCTGCTCACAGCGTTCCGCCAGCCCCCTCCCGGGTGGCGCCGGCGACTCGCCGGCGTGTCGGGGACCCGGCGGTCACGGGGTTGCCGAGGCACCTGCCGAGGGTCCACCGCCGGAACCCCGTGATCGACGTCCCAGAGCCCGTGGGCAGCGGGGTCGGCGGAGGTCGGCGGAGGTCAGGCGGGGCGCTGGCAGGCCGCCTCGACGGCCTGCGCGGCCTTGCGGGCGGCGATGAGCACCGGGTCCCACACGGGGGCGAACGGCGGGGCGTAGGCCAGGTCGAGCCCGAGCACCTCCTCGACCGTCATGTTGTTCCACACGCAGACGGCCAGGGCGTCGACGCGCTTGCCCGCTCCCGAGCGGCCGACCACCTGCCCGCCCAGCAGCCGGCCGCTGCCCTCGTCGGCGACCAGCTTCACGCGCACCGGCTCCGCGCCGGGCATGTAGCCAGCCGTCGTCGTGGAGTCGACGGCGGCGGTGACCACGCGGAACCCGGCCCGCTCCGCCTCCTCCGTGGAGAGCCCGGTGCGGCCGATCTCCACCCGGCACACCTTGGTGATGGCGGTGCCCACCACTCCCGGGAAGGTGGCGTACCCGCCGCCGAGGTTGATGCCCGCCACCCGACCCTGCTTGTTGGCGTGGGTGCCCAGCGGCACGTGGACGCCGCGACCGGAGACGCGGTGGCGCACCTCGGTGCAGTCCCCGGCGGCCCAGACGCCCTCGACGCGGGTGCGCTGGCCGACGTCGACCGCGATGGCGCCCGACTCCCCCAGCGGCACCCCGGCCCCGCGGGCGAGCTCGACGCCGGGCTCGACACCGAGGCCGAGCACCACGAGGTCGCAGGGCAGCTCGCGGCCGCTGGCCGTGTGGACGGCCCGGACCCGGCCCCCCTGCGCCGCCGGGCCGAGCTCCAGCCCGCAGACCTCCTCACCGGTCAGCAGGTGCACGCCCTCGCCGCGGACCGCCTCGGCGATGAGCTCGCCCATGTCGTCGTCGACGGTGCCCAGCGGGGTCTCACCGCGCTGCACCACCGTGACGTGCAGGCCCCGGACGACGCACGCCTCGGCGACCTCCAGCCCGATGTACCCCCCGCCCACGACGACGACGCGCTCCACCCGGTGCCCTGAGCTGCCGTCGAGGTCGGCGAGCAGCGCGGACCCGTCGTCGAGGGTCTGCACGCCGTGCACACCGGCCTCGGGGCCGGCGTCGAAGCCGGGGACCGGCGGACGCCGCGGCACGGCGCCGGTGGCGAGCAGCAGCTCGTCGAAGCCCTCGACGCCCTCGCGCGGGCCGCCGTCGCGCCGGCCGTCGGTGCGGCGCCAGCTGACGGTGCGAGAGGCCAGGTCGACACCGACGACCTCGGTGCGCATCCGCAGGTCGACGCCGCGGCGGCGGTGCTCCTCGGGAGAGCGCGCGACGAGCTCGTCCCGGCTCCCTACGACGCCCCCGACCCAGTACGGGATCCCGCAGGCCGAGTACGAGGTCGCGCTGCCGCGCTCGAACGCGACCACCTGGAGGTCGAGCCCGCGGGCCGTGGCCTGCTGGAGCGCCTGCGAGGCGCCGGCCATGCCGGCGGCGTCACCGCCGACGACGACGAGGCGGGTGCGTCCGGGGCGGGCTGCCATGCTCGCGACGGTAGCGGCGAGGCGGTGGCCCCGCCCGCCGCAAGATCGCCCGCCACGGCGGGCACCTGGGCCGTCGGGGAGACGGCCACCGCACCGGCGCGACCAGCGGCGCGGGTGGGGGCCGTGCGGCCGGCCCGCTCGCGGTGGACCACGACGGCGGCCACCACGACGGCGGCGACCGCGGGGACGAGCCCGCACACCGCCATCCCGACCCGGGGGCCCCAGGCCTCGGTGATGGCCCCGACCAGAGGAGCGCCGACCGGGGTGCCGCCGACGAACGCCAGCAGGTACAGCCCCATCACCCGGCCGCGCAGGGCCGGGTCGACCCAGAGCTGCACCGAGGAGTTGGCCATCGCCTGGAAGGCCAGGTTCACCAGCCCGACGGCCACGAGCACCACCAGGAACACCACCGCCGAGGGGGCCAGCGCCGCCGCGGCCTGGAGCAGCCCGAAGCCCGCGCACGCGGCCACGATCAGGCGCAGCCGGGTCGTGGCGCGGGTGCCGGCGAGCAGCGCGCCCGCCGTCGACCCGAGGGCCAGGGCGGTGTTGAAGGCGCCGTACAGCTGCGGTCCGCCGCCCAGCTCGTCGCTGGCCATGGCGGTGAGCACCACGGGGAAGTTCAGGCCGAAGGTGCCGACGACGCCGACCAGCACGATCGTCATGGCGACGTGGGGGCGCTCGCGCACGTGGCGCAGGGCCGCGCGCACGCTGCCGCGCTCGGCGCCACCACCGCCGCCACCACCGCCACCACCGGCGCCCGCGGGGCTGAGCAGGTCGGCGGGCCGCAGCCGCGACAGCGCGACGAGCGGTGCGGTGAAGCACGCAGCGGTGGCGGCGAAGGCCCAGCCGGTGCCGACCGTGCTGATGAGGGTGGCGGCCACGGCGGGACCGAGCAGGCGGGAGGTCTGGAAGACGGCCGAGTTCAGCGAGACGGCGCCGCGCAGGTGCTCGGCGGGCACCAGCTCGCCCGCGAACGCCTGGCGGGCGGGGCCGTCGACCGCGGTGACGCAGCCGCCCAGGAGGGCCAGCAGCCACACCAGCTCGACGCGCGCGGCACCGGTGAGCGTGAGCGCGGCGAGGGTCGCGGTCAGCAGCAGGAAGCAGGTCTGGGTGATGAGCAGCAGCGTGCGCTTCGGGAAGCGGTCGGCCAGCATCCCGGCGTGCAGGCCCAGCAGGAGCACGGGGGCGAACTGGCACGCCATGGTGATGCCGACGGCGGCGGGGCTGCCGGTGAGCTCCAGCACCAGCCAGTCGGTGGCGATGTTCTGCATCCACACGCCGGTGCTGGCGACGGCGTGCCCGCCGAGGTAGGTGCGGTACGGACGGTTGGACAGGGGCGCGAGGGCGCGGGCCAAGGATCGGCCTTCCGGTGGTGAGGGGGGGGCGACGGACGGGCCACCGGGCTCCAGCCTCTCCCGTCCCGTCCCTCCACCGCAGCATCATCGAGCCTGATCGCTCGGATGACTGGCATCATGGATCGTGATGAGCGCCGTCGAACCACCGCCGCCGACGGCCCCCGCGGAGTACGAGACGGCGCAGCTGCGCTCGTTCCTCGCCGTCGCCCAGACCCGCAGCTTCACGCGCGCCGCGGCCCGCCTGGGCGTCGGGCAGCCGGCGGTCAGCCAGCACGTGCGCAAGCTCGAGGCGGCCACCGGCCGGGTGCTGGTGCTGCGCGACACGCGCTCCGTGGCGCTGACGCCCGACGGCGAGGCGATGATCGGCTTCGCGCAGGCCGTGGTGGCCGCCCAGGAGCGGGCCGTCGGCTACTTCCGCGGCGAGCGCCCCCACGGCCGGCTGCGGATGGGCATGTCCGACGACCTCGCGCTGACGCGGCTGCCGTCGATCCTGCGCGAGTTCCGCCGCGAGAACCCCCAGGTCGACCTCGACCTCACCGTCGACCAGTCCGGCACCCTCCACCGCCGCCTCGCGGCCGACCGGCTCGACGTCTACGTGGGGCGCCGTCCGCTGGCGGGCGAGGCCGTGATGGGCGGGCGCCACGCCACCGGAGCCGCCATCACCGAGCAGCTCGTCAGCCGCGAGCGCCTCGCCTGGGTGGGCACGCCGGCCACGCAGCTCGAGCCGGGGGCGCCGGTGCCGCTGGTGGTCTACCCCGCGCCCTCGTTCGCGCGCACGCGCATGGAGGAGGCCCTGCAGCGGGCCGGCGTCCCCTACCGCACGGCGGCGCTGTGCCGGGGCACGAACGGTCTGATCGCCGCGGTGGCAGCGGGCATGGGCGTCTCGGCGCTGCCGCGCAGCCTCGTGCCCCTGCAGCTGTCAGCGCTGCGGACCGGTGGCCGGGGCGACGCGGCCGGCGGCGGGCTGGTCCACCGCCTCCCCGACCTGGGCACCACCGACCTGGTCCTGCTGACCAACCCGCGCACGGCCGACCGGCCCGCCTCCCGGGCGCTCGTGGCCGCCGTCCTCGCCAGCGGTCCGCCCGGCGTCGAGCGCTGAGGCCCACTCCTCGTTGACCAGGCCGCCCACCAGCACCACGGCGCACGCGAGCCAGCCGAGCAGGAGCACGGCCACGAGCGCGCCGACGACGCTGGCGGCGGTCTGCACGGCCTCGTCACCGGAGGTGGTGCTGGGCCCGGGCGAGCCGAGCACCGCGAGCGCCAGGCGGAAGCAGACGACGAGCCCCACCAGCGCCCCGGTGGCGAGCACCGCCCCGGGCGCCACCGAGCGCCACGAGACCCGGTGCGGGGCGCCCACGCGGTACAGCAGGGCCAGGCCGGCGGCGACGACGAGCAGCAGCACGGGCCAGCGGCCGTAGCCCCACAGCGCGGCGAAGGTGTCGCCGAGGCCCGTGGCCGCCGCGATGCGCTGGCCACCGCCCAGCAGGGGGCCGACCACCAGGACCACGAGCAGGAGCGCGCCGGCCACGACCGCGACGGCGGTGAGGCCGATCGACAGCAGGAGCAGCAGCACCGGTCGGCGCTCCTCGACAGGGGTGTCGCCCTCGCGGAGCACCCGCAGCGCCGAGCGGGCCACGCGGCTTCCGATCACCAGCGCCACGACGGCGCTGCCGACGGCGAAGCCCGTCTGCTCCTGGGCCAGCAGCTCGCGGACCAGGGGCGCGCCCAGGCTCTGCGCGAGCCGGGGGCTCAGCACCACCTCGAGCAGCTCCACGAGGAAGGCCTGCGCGTCGGCGACGTCGGCCGGGTCGAGCAGCCGCCCGACGAGGCCCAGCCCGGCGCCGAGGGCGGTGACCAGGGGCACCACCGAGAGCAGCAGGTAGTACGTCATCTCCGCGGCGCGGCCTCCCACTCGCAGCGCCGACGAGCGCAGCGCCGTGCGGGCGGCGACGGCGACGGGGTTGCGCCCCCGCAGCCGGACCGGGGAGCGCTCGGCCGGCGCCTGCAGGCGCACCACGAGCCGGGTGGGGGGCACGGGCGCCCTCCGGTCAGGCGCCCGGTGACGGCGCCGCCGACGGCGTCGTCGGCGTCGTCGCCACCGGCGGGACCGGCGGGAGCAGCCAGGCGAGGAGCACCTCGCGGCAGGCGGTGATCTCCTCCACGGGGCACCACTCGCCGTCGGTGTGCGCGAGCAGCGGGTCGCCGGGGGCGAAGTTCACGGCGGGCACCCCGAGGGCGGAGAAGCGGGCGACGTCAGTCCAGCCGAGCTTGGCCACCGGGGCGCGCCCGCTGCGGGCCAGCACCCGCTGCACGACGTCGGCCACGGCCGGGTGGCCCAGGCCGGGACGGGCCCCGGGGGCGCTGTCGACGACGACGACCTCGGCGCCGACCTCGTCGTCGAGCCCGGCGAAGACCTCCCTCACGTGCGCCTCGGCCTCCGCCTCGCTCCAGCACGGCGCGAAGCGGTGGTTGACCACCACGGTGCAGGTGTCGGGGACGACGTTGCCGGCCACCCCCCCGCTGATGCCGACGGCGTTCAGGCCCTCCCGGTACTCCAGCCCGTCGACCACGATCCGGCGGGCCTCGTACGCGGCCAGCCGCGCGAGCACGGGCGCGGCCAGGTGGACGGCGTTGACGCCCGCCCACGAGCGGGCGGAGTGCGCGGCGCGGCCGTGCAGGCGGACCTCGGCGCGCAGCGTGCCCTGGCAGCCCCCCTCGATCCCGGCGTTCGTGGGCTCGCCGAGCACGGCGACGTCCCCGGCGAGCCAGTCGGGGTGGTGCCGCACGAGCCGGCCGAGGCCGTTGAGCGCGGAGTCGACCTCCTCGTGGTCGTAGGCGACCCAGGTGACGTCGCGGACGACCCGCTCCGGTGCGCCGGTGAGGGCGTCGACGACGGCGGCCGCGGCGGCGAGCTGCACCGCCAGGCCGGCCTTCATGTCGGTGGCGCCGCGGGCCACCAGGCGCTCGGAGGGCGCGCCGTCGACGTCGACGACCTCGCGGCGCGAGGGGACGTCACCGCCGGCCAGGGGCACGGTGTCGAGGTGCCCGGCGAGCACCACGCGCTCGGTGCGGCCCAGGCGGGTGCGGGCGACCACGGCGTCGCCGTCGCGCAGCACCTCCAGGTGCTCCCCGCTCGGGTCGAGCCCGCGCAGCGCGGCCTCGACGAGGTCGGCCAGCGGTCCCTCACTGCCACTGACGGACTCCACGTCGCACAGCGCCGCGGCGAGGTCGACGACGTCTCCGCGCAGGTCGAGCGGCGGGTGGGCGTCGGCGTGGCTCACACCGCCGACCCTACGGCCCCGCCCACCCCACCCCCCGTCCGTGATCATGGGATCCGTGCACGCACCCCTGCGCACCGGTCCCATGATCACGGGGGCTCGTGCGCACGGATCCCATGATCACGGACGGGAAGCGGGAAGCTCGCCACACGCGCCACAGGCGCACCTACCCTGGTGGTCATGAGCACGGTCGTGAGCACGGACGCCTCCACCACCCCCGACGCCCCGGGCAGCACGCGCAGGGCCTGGGGCTACGGCCTGGCGACGACCGCCGTCGGTGGCGGCTCCGCCGGCCAGGTGCTCGACACGTGGTACCCCTCCCCCGCGCTCGGCGCGGCCCCCGCCGACGACAGCCCCTACGCCGTCCCCGCGGCGCTCGCAGCGCTGGAGGGCGAGGACACCGCGCGCGGCGTCCGCACCCACGTGGTGCGCACCGAGGTCGACCTCGACGCCGCCCCCGCCGACGTCCCCGACGCCTACCTGCGCCTCCACCTGCTCTCCGCGCGCCTGGCGGCTCCCCGCACGGTGAACCTCGACGGCCTCTTCGGGGTGCTCAACAACGTCGTCTGGACCGACCGCGGCCCGTGCGCCGTGGCCGGCTTCGAGCAGACCCGCCTGCGCCTTCGGGCCCACGGCACCGTCCAGGTGCTCGGCGTCGACAAGTTCCCGCGCATGGTCGACTACGTGCTGCCCACCGGTGTGCGCGTCGCCGACGCCGACCGGGTCCGCCTGGGCGCGCACCTCGCCGAGGGCACCACGGTCATGCACGAGGGCTTCGTGAACTTCAACGCCGGCACCCTCGGCGCCTCGATGGTCGAGGGCCGCATCTCCGCGGGCGTCGTCGTCGGCGACGGCAGCGACGTGGGCGGCGGCGCCTCGATCATGGGGACGCTGTCCGGCGGCGGCACGCAGGTCATCTCCGTGGGGAAGCGCTCGCTGCTGGGCGCCAACGCGGGCATCGGCATCTCCCTCGGCGACGACTGCGTGGTCGAGGCCGGGCTCTACGTCACCGCCGGCACCAAGGTGGTGCTGACCGGAGACCTCGCGGTCGCCCACGCCCCCGAGGGCTGGCAGCCGGGCGACGAGGCCGTCGTCGTCAAGGCGCGCGAGCTGTCGGGCCGCGACGGACTGCTGCTGCGCCGCAACTCCACCAGCGGCGCCGTCGAGGCGGTGGCGCTGACGAAGGCCGCCGTGGTCCTCAACGACGCCCTCCACGCCAACTGACGCCGACGCACCTCCCCCCGGCGACCCGCAGCGACCCCGCAGCACCCGGAGCAGCACCCGTGGCCACGATGCAGCAGCGCCGACCAGCCCCCCGCCGGCAGCCCCCGCCGCGCCGGCGCAGCAGCGCCCACGGGGCGGCGGGCCGGCTCGTCGGGGTCGCCGCGGTCGTCGCGGTGCTCGCCGGCGGGGCCTGGGTGGCGGTCACCGAGGTGGCGCCGTCGTCCAGCGTCGTGGTCGTCGAGCGGTGCACCGCCACCGGTGACGGCGGCGAGGGCGCCGGGTACGACCTCGCCCCCGACCAGGCCGGCAACGCGGCGCTGATCACGGCCCTCACCCAGCAGCGCGGGATGCCGGCGCGCGCCGCGACCATCGCGCTGGCGACGGCGGTGCAGGAGAGCAAGCTGCGCAACATCGCCTACGGCGACCGCGACTCCCTCGGCCTGTTCCAGCAGCG
>Ga0325401_1005330_pt1 | contig 12288 bp, 9 predicted proteins | sample PopdelMetagenome_FD_205666 | JGI IMG/M metagenome (GOLD analysis project Ga0325401, IMG submission 205666) | Populus deltoides microbial communities from Bellville, Georgia, United States - Xylem-PdKOR-R2 | ecosystem: Host-associated > Plants > Phyllosphere > Stem > Wood/Secondary xylem | place...
GCCCAAGCCCCCGCGGCGCCGCGACCGCCAGCCGTATGCCGCGCGCGCGCGCGATGCGCCGTACGCGGACGAACAGGAGCCGGCGCTCCCGCGGCGGCAACGAATAATGCCGAAACACGACGCCCGACCCGGGCGGCAGCCTCAGCAGCGCGGGGATCAGCCGATCCCCCGCCCGCTCGTCGGTCATCAGCCAGCATCGGGGGGTGGGGTTACGGCGCGTCATCGCCCCACCTATAGGCGCCCACGTGAACATGAGCGATGATGCAGCCGAACGGCTGGCGGAGGTGCGCGACCGGATCGCGCGGGCGGCGGCTACGGCCGAGAGGGCGGCGGGGGCAGTGGCGTTGATCGCCGTGTCCAAGACCTATCCGGCAGACGCCGTCCGACCGCTGCTGGCAGCGGGTCAGCGCACGTTCGGCGAGAACCGCGTCGCCGAGGCGGCCGAGAAGTGGCCGGCCCTGCGTGACGAATATGCGGATGCGACGCTGCACCTGGTCGGGCAATTACAGTCCAACAAGGCGGACGACGCGGTCCGGCTGTTCGATGCGATCCACTCGGTCGACCGGCCGTCGCTGGTCGCGGCGCTGGCACGTGCGCAGGACCGTGCCGGACGGCGACCCGCCTGTTTCGTCCAGGTCAATATCGGCGAGGAGGCGCAGAAGGGCGGATGTGCGATCGGCGACCTGCCCGCGCTGCTCGCCCTGACGCGGGATGCGGGACTCGACGTGCGCGGCCTGATGGCGGTGCCGCCCGCCGAGGTGGAGGCCGCGCCCTATTTCGCGTTGCTGGCACGGATGGCACGCGACGAGGGGTTGGCCGGATTGAGCATGGGCATGAGCACCGACCTGGAACCCGCGGTGATGCTGGGGGCGACTCACGTCCGGGTCGGCACAGCCCTGTTCGGCCAACGATCCGGGGCCCGTCCGTGAGGCCGGCGGCAGTCCTGTTCGACTTCGACGGCGTGCTGGCGAACAGCGAATACGCCGGCAACCGCCACTTGGCGGAATGGCTGACCGCGGCCGGGCATCCGACCACCCCCGAACAGGCGATGGCCGATTTCATGGGCTATTCGGGCACGGATTTTCTTTCGCGGGTGGCAGCACGGATCGGCGGCCCCGTGCCCGACGCGTTTCACGAGGCGCGCGCGGCGGAGGACGAGCGCGCGATGCGCGACGGCGTGGGGGAGGTGCCGGGCGCGGTCGCCTTCGTCCGCGCCCTGCCGGCCGATCTGCCGCGGGCGATCGTTTCATCCAGTTCGACCGAATGGATCCGCCGCCACCTGGAGCATCTGGGCCTGGGCGACGCGTTCGGCGTCCACGTCTATTCTGGCCGCGAGCATGTGGCGCGTGGCAAGCCGGCGCCCGACCTCTATCTCTACGCCGCCGAACGGCTCGACACGCCGATCGACGAATGCACGATCATCGAGGATTCGGTGGTAGGCGCGACCGGCGCGGTGGCGAGTGGCGGCCGCGTGATCGGATTGTGCGCCGGCCAGCACTGTGGCCCGGGCCACGCCGGCCGGCTGCGTGCGCTGGGGGTGTCGGCGATAGCGGACGACTTCGCCGAAGTATCGCGCCTGCTCGGATCTTGATAGGTCCGGTCAGGCTTCGACGTACGAAGCGTTTGCGATTTCACGAGAGAAGTGGCGCGCCCGGAACGATTCGAACGTCCGACCCTCAGATTCGTAGTCTGATGCTCTATCCAGCTGAGCTACGGGCGCGCATTGGAGGCGCGTCTTTAGCAGGGCTTTCACGGGGCGCAAGCGTTGCGCCGCGGAAAATGCGCTTCTAGGCCGCGGGTCATGTTTCGCGCGCTGCTTTCCGCCCTCGCCCTCACGTTGACGGCGGGGTGCACGCGCGACGACGTCGCCTATCCCTCGCTGGCGCACCGTACGGCGGAGGACCGGGGCTTCGCTGAACCGGAGGCTCCGCCCCCCGTACCGGTCACGGCCGACCCCAAGCTGGACACCGCGATCGCGGAGATCGGCGACCGGCTGACGGCCGCGGGCAAGGCGTTCGACGCGGGCGCGGCGCGTGCGCGATCGCTGGCGGCGCGCGCGCGCGGCGCACGATCGGGCAGCGAGGCGTGGATCGCCGCGCAGGTCGCGCTGGCGGAGCTGGACAGCGCGCGGGCGGATACGTCGTCGGCGGCGACCGATGCCAATCAACTGGCGCTGGACCGCGCCGCCGCCCAGGGCGGCGATTATCCGGCGCTGACGGCGCTCAACGACCGCGCGCAGACGCTTTTGAAAGCACAGGGCGCGACGATCACGGAATTGAACGCCGGATTGGTACCCTGACCCCTCACGGTTTGCGCAACAGCGGCAAGATGGTGGCGTAATCGTCGGACCAGCCGGCGAAGCCCGGTCGCGGCGCCACCGGACGCCAGCCCCGCCCGCCCCGCGTGACGGCGGCGATCACCGCGGGGTTTCGGCTGAGCGCGATCCAACTCGACGCAGAGGCGCGGCCGTCCAGGATCGAGGGCTGATAATCGAACGCCGCCGCCCGCCAACCGCGCGCGGCGGCCGCGTCGGCGACCACCGGCTCCAGGTCCAGGAAGCGGTTGGATATGTGGACGATCAATAGTCCGCGCGGCGCGAGCACGCGGGCGTAGGTCGCAAACGCCTCGCGCGTCAGCAGGTGGACGGGCACCGCGTCCGACGAGAAGGCGTCCAGCGCCAGCACGTCCAGGACATGCGCGGGCTCGGCACCAAGGCTCAGGCGGGCGTCGCCCAAGCGTATCGTCGCGTCGGGCTTGCAGCGGGATAGAAAGCTGAAGCGTCCGGAGCCGCGGGCGACCCGAACGATGGTGGGATCGATCTCATAGAAGCGCCAGCGCTGCCCAGGTCCGGCGTAGCAGGCGAGCGTGCCGGTCCCCAGACCCACCACCCCGACGCGCGCGGCCGGGCCGTACAGTGCGGGCACCAACCGCATCGCCTGGCCGACGCCCGAGCCGGGGGCGTAATAGGTGGTTGGCGTGCGCTCGCGGTCGGGGGTGCCGGTCAGCTGGACGCCGTGCATGGTGGTGCCGTGGTCCAGCTCGCGCTCGTCGGCCCGGACGACATAATTGTAGACGCCGAAATAGCTGCGTAGGTGCGTCCCCTCCAGCCCCGCGCCGATCGCGCGCCAGCCGCCGAACAGCAGCACCGACGACGCCAGCACCGCCGCGAAGGGCAGCCGCGCGCCGACGGTCGCCAGCCCCAGCAGCCCGGCCGCCAGGAAGATCGGGCCCCGCCCCTCCTCCGACACCACCCCGCCGAGCCGCAGCCAGAGCAGGATCGCCAGCACGGCGGCGACGCCCGCCAGGGCGATCGCGTAATGGTCGTTCCACAGCCGCTTCAACCACCCGGTCAGGAACGATTGCGGCAGCATCAGGCCCGCCGCCAGGATCAGCAGCGGATATTCGTAGAGCCAGGCGAAGGCGACCGGCGCCACCAGCGCTACGAACACGCCCCCCAACGCGCCGCCGGCCGCCGTGGCGAGGTAGAACCCCGTCAGACGGTCGGGTGCGGGTCGATCGCGATACAGCTGGGTATGGAGCGCGGTGGCGGCCATGAACAGCAGCAGCAGCGCGGCGAACAGGTTCAGATAGGGCCGCGCCTGATAGCCCGCGACCAGCACGCCGCCGAGCAACACCACCGTGATCGGCGCGGTTCGCGACAACAGTTCCGCGGGCTCGCGATTGGCGGCGAAGGCGACGGTGTAGCTGAGCAGGTACAACCCCAGCGGCGCGACCCAGAGCAGCGGCACAGGAACGATGTCGATCGAGATGAACGTCGTCGTTGCCAGCATCAGGCCCGACGGCACGAACGCGAACAGCACCCAGCGCGCGACGCGGGCGCGGCTTGGCGCCGGGCTAAGGGCCGGTTCCTCGGCCGTCGCGACTGGGGCGGTGCGGGGCAGCAACGTCGCGCACCCCGCGACCAACAGCACGACCACCCCGTAGCCGATGCTCCACAGGCGAGACTGGGTGCCGAGCGTCGTCAGCGGCTCCAACAGCAACGGATAAGCGATCAGCCCGCCGAAGCTGCCCAGGTTGGACGCGGCGTAGAGCGGATAAGGGTCGGTGCCGGGCGCCGCATCCGCCAGCCAGCCCTGGATCAGCGGTGCCTGTGCGGCCAGCAACAGGAACAGCGGCCCGATAGACGCGGCGACGAGCCACGGCACCCATAACACCGCCTCGCCGTCCGCGGGTGGAGCGGCGGCGATCAGGCCGAGCGGTAGCCACGATGCGGCCACCCCCAGCAATAGCAGATGGATCCCCGCCCGCCGCCGCGCGGACCAGCGCGATGCCCGGTGCGCATAGGCGTAGCCGGCGAGCAGCAGCGCCTGATAGACCAGCATCGCCGAGTTCCACACCGCGGGCGCGCCGCCCAGGCGGGGCAGCGCCAGCCGCGCGACCAGCGGCTGGACCAGGAACAGCAGGAACGACCCCGCGAAGGTCGCCAGCGCGAATGGCCAGCGCGGGCCAAGCCGTGGCGTCTCAGCCACGAGCGGGCCGCCGGGCCAGATAGGTGACATGGGGCCGCAGGGGGTCGCCTGCGGCCAAGTCCGGATGATCAAAGTCACCGCCCGCGTGCCGTTCCATCCGCAAACGCTCCATCACCCCCCTGCTCCGCCGGTTACCGACGGAAGTGACGGCGACCACCGCGGGTACCGTGGTCCGCGCCCAGGCGAAGGCCAGGCTGGCGCGCGCCGCCTCCGTCGCCAAGCCGCGGCCCCACAGGTCGGGACGCAGCGACCAACCTACCTCAAGCTGACCGGCAATCGGCCCCTTGCCCGGCGTCAGCCCGCACCAGCCGGCGAAGGCGCCGCGATGTTCCATCACCCAGAAGCAGTAACCGTCGCGCGCCAGCAACCGGTTCTGCCGTTGCACCACGTCCGCCGAATCCCGCAAGGTCGGCACATGGCCCAACATCGCCGACACCCCCGGGTGCCCGCACATGGCATGGTGCGCGGGCGCGTCGGCAAGGCGCCAGCGGCGCAGCAGCAACCGTTCGGTTCGGATCACGCCAACAGCCGGGCGGCGAGCGGCGCGTGATAGGTGAGGACGCCCGAACAGCCCGCGCGGCGGAAACTGGTCAGGGTTTCCAGCACCACCGCGTCGCGCTCCGCGGCACCGGCGGCGACCGCCGCCTCGATCATCGCGTACTCGCCCGACACCTGATAGGCGAAGACGGGCACGCGGAACTCGCGCTTCACGGCGGCCGCCACGTCCAGATAGGGCAGGCCAGGCTTCACCATCACGCTGTCGGCTCCCTCGCTCAGGTCGAGCGCCACCTCCCGCAAGGCTTCCTCGATATTGGCGCCGTCCATCTGATAGGTACGCTTGTCGCCCTTCAATCGTCCGCGGCTGCCCACCGCGTCGCGGAAAGGGCCGTAGAAGCCGCTGGCGTATTTCGCGGCGTAGCTCATGATCTGGACGTTGTGGCGGCCGTCGGCCTCCAACGCGGCGCGGATCAGGCCAACGCGGCCGTCCATCATGTCGGACGGCGCGATCACGTCGGCGCCCGCCCGCGCCTGGTTCAGCGCCTGGCCGACCAGCACGTCGGCGGTGGCGTCGTTGACGACGTAGCCGGCCGCGTCGACCAGCCCGTCGTGCCCATGGGTCGTATAGGGGTCGAGCGCCACGTCGGTCAGCACGCCGATCTCCGGCACCGCGTCCTTGATCGCCCGGGTGACGCGGCACATCAGGTTGCCTGCGTTCAACGCCTCCGCGCCGTCGTCCGTCCGCAGGGCCGCGGGCGTATTGGGGAACAACGCCACGCAGGGGATGCCCAGGTCGCGGGCTTCGCGCGCGCGCTCGACGATCAGGGCCACGGACCAGCGCGATACGCCGGGCAGGCTGGCGATCGGCTCCTCCGCGTCGCCGTCGGTGACGAACAACGGCCAGATCAGGTCGGCGGGGGTCGGCCGCACCTCGGCGTGGAGCCGGCGGCTCCATTCGTGCGCGCGCGTGCGGCGCAGGCGGATGGCCGGGAAGCCCGCGGCGGGGGGACGCGTCATGCCGTCGGCCATGCGGGATCGACGGGGCGGCGGCAAGCGTTACGCCCCCGCAATCATAGGACACGAGCGCGCGATGAACGAGATCCGGTCGGCCGCGCTGGTCGTCAACGCCAAGTCGCGCCGCGGGCAGAAGCTGTTCCGCCGCGCCTGCCAGCGGATGGAGGCCCTGCCCTACCCCGTCGACGCCCATGCCGTCGAGGAGCCGGACCAGTTGGAGGATACGGTCCGCCGCGCGCTGGACAAGGGACCGGACCTGTTGGTGCTGGGCGGCGGCGACGGCACGATAAGCGGACTGGTCGACCTGATGGTCGGACGCGACGTGATGCTGGGGGTGCTGCCGCTGGGCACCGCGAACAGCTTCGCTCGCACGCTGGGCATACCGCTGGACGTGGACGGGGCGGTGGGGGTGTTAAGGGACGGACGACCGCGGCGGATCGATCTGGGCATGATCGACCGCGACTATTACGCCAACTGCGCCGCCATGGGCATATCGCCCCAGATCGCGGAAACGGTGCCCCACGGCCTGAAGAAGCTGCTGGGCCGCGCGGGCTATCTGGGCTGGGCGGCGTACCAGTTCCTGCGCTTCCGCCCCTTCACGCTGATCGTCGGCGAGGGCGGAGCGGCGGAGCGGCTGAGCGTGGTGGAGGTCCGCATCTCCAACGGTCCGTACCACGGCGGCACCGAACTGGTGGAGTCGGCCGAGGTCGACTCGGGCGAGATTGTGATCCAGGCGGTTCGGGGAAACGTGAAGGGCCGCCTGGTCCACAACTGGGCAGCCAATGTCGTGCGGCACGCATCGCGCCACCGCGACGTGCGCGAATTCCGGGGGCGATCGTTCCGCATCGACACCGAGCCGCGCCTACCCATCTCGATCGACGGCGAGGTGCTGGCCCACACCCCCGTCACCGCCAAAGTCGCGCCCGGCGTGATCCGTGTGATGGTGCCGCAACAGGGGTGAGCGCTCAACCGGCCGGGTGCAGCGTACCCCCCGGCTCCACGTCGGCACGGCTGCGCTTGGCGCAATCGGGGCCCTCGGGCGGGAGCAGGGAGTCGCGCCGCCACGGACCGTAGCGATAGTAAAGCGCGGCCAGCGCCAGCGTCGCCACCGACCCGGCCGGAAAGCTCCACCATAGCGCGTCGACGCCGATCGTCGACCGAGCCAGCAGCGCCAGCCCCAGCCGCACGGGGAACATGGCCAGGAACAGGATGGCCAGCGGCCCCCAAACGGCGCCGTTCGCGCGCACCACGCCGAACAGCACCATGGTGCCCCCGAACAGCACGAAGCCCCAGCCAACGATCAGGTTCATGTGCCGCGCGACGCCGAGCGCCGGACTGTCACCCCCCAGGAACAGCGCCAGGAGCGGCCGGTCGAACAGCGTCACCAGCACCACCACCCCGCCCGTCAGCGCCAGATTGCACAACAACCCCGCGCGCGCGATGCGCGACACCCGGTCCCAGCGGCCGGCGCCGATGTTCTGCGCCGCCATCGCGCTGACTGCGGCGCCGATCGCCATGGCCGGCATCTGGACGTACGCCCATAGCTGCTGCGCGATGCCGTAGGCCGCGGTCGTCACCACCCCCTCGCGGTTGACCAGCCCGACCATCGCCAGCGCGGCGGTCGAGATGACCAGCATCTGCGCGCCGATCGGCAGGCCCTTGGCGACGATGGTGCGGACCAGCGGCCCCTGCGGCACGATCCAGCGCCGTTCGGCCCCGCGCAGGCGCAGCGGCAGGTCGCGCAGGTGGATGTACGCCGCCAGCGCGCCGACCGCGACGACGTTGGCGATCAGGGTCGCCGCCGCCGACCCGGCGATATCCATGCGCGGCAAAGGTCCTGCACCAAGGATCAGCAGCGGGTTCAGCCCCGCGTCCAGCACCACGCACAGCCCCATGAACCATAAAGGCGTCAGCGAATCGCCCGTGCCGCGCAGCCCCATGAAGATAAGCACCAGCACCATCGACGCCGGCAGGCTGAGGAATATGACCCGCAGATACGCCAGCGCCTCGCCGAAGGCCGCGCCCGGCGTGGCGAGTGCCCTCAATATGTCGGGTGCGAACGCGTAGCCCAGCACGGCCACGACGACCGACGCCGCCAGCACCAGCCCGATCGCCGACCCGAACGCCCGCCGCGCGCCTTCCCGGTCGCCCGCGCCCCAGCTCTGGCCGACCAGGATGGTGGCGGCCATGCCGAAGCCGAACACCGCCCCGAACAGCAGGAACATGACGATGTTGGCGTTGCTGGTCGCCGCCACCGCGTCCTCGCCCAGGAAGCGGCCGACCCAGATCGTGTTGATCGACCCGTTCAGCGATTGCAGGATGTTGGAGCCCAGCGTCGGCAGCGCGAAGGCGATCAACGCCGGGGCCACGGGGCCGGAAGTCAGGTCGCGATTGCCGGGACCAGACGCTCGCGATGCGGGGGTATCTGGCATTCAGCCGCCCCAGTCTCGTTCGTCATCCCCGCGAAGGCGGGGATCCAGACGCACCGGCCTTTCCAGGCAGCATCGAACGCTCGAGTTTCTGAACTTCCGCCTTCGCGGGAGTGACGGAAGATCGGGAGCCATCCTACCCCAACCGCGCCAGCGCGGCCGCCAGACGCTCGGCGTCGGCGGCGCGTTCGGCGTGATCGGCGCGTGCCTTTGCCACCGCCTCGGGCTTGGCCCGCTCGGCGAAGCCGGGGTTGGACAGGCGCGCGGCCAGCTGGTCGCGCTCCTTTTCCGCCGCCGCCACGCTACGCGTCAGACGCGCGCGCTCGGCGTCCAAGTCGATCACGCCTTCCAGCGGCAGCACGAACGTCGCCTCGTCCACCACCACCTGCGCGGCACCGCCGATGGGCTCGCCCTCGGCCCGGTCGACGCGCGCCAGCCGCGCGAGCGCCGCCGCGTTGCGTTCCAGCCGCCCCGCGGTCAGCGCCCCGGCGTCGCGGACGTGCAACGCTAGCCGAGCGCCCGGCGGCACGTTCAGCCCCGCGCGCGCGGCGCGAACCTCCCCCACCAGCCGGATCAGCCACTCGACCTCGGCTTCCGCCTCGGGGTCCATCGCGCGCGCGTCGGGCACGGGCCAGTGCGCGACGATCAGCTCCGACCGGCGCGGGGCCAGCGCGTGCCACAGCTCCTCGGTTACGAAGGGCATGAACGGGTGGAGCAGCGCCAGCACCTGGTCCAACACCCATCCCGCGACCGCGCGCGTCTCGTCGTCGATCGCGCCCTTCACCAGCTCCAGGTACCAGTCGCAGAACCGGCTCCAGGTGAACTGGTACACCGCGTTGGCGGCGGCGTCGGACCGGTACTCCGCCAGCGCCAAGTCGACTTCCTGCACGGTGCGGATCAACGCGGCCACGATCCACTTGTTGACGGCCAACGTCGCCGCCGGGGGCTCCAGCGCGTCCGACCCGCCGATGCCGTTGCTCTGCGCGAAGCGGGCGGCGTTCCATAATTTGGTGGCGAAGTTGCGGTATCCCTCGACCCGGCGCTCATCCATCTTAATGTCGCGGCCCTGGCTCTCCATCGCCGCCATGAAGAAGCGCAGCGCGTCCGCGCCGTAACGGTCGATCAGGCCCAGCGGGTCGACCGTGTTGCCCTTGGACTTGGACATCTTGGCCCCGTCCGCTGCACGCACCAGCCCGTGCAGGTAGAGGGTGCGAAAGGGAACCTCACCCATCAGGTGCATCCCCTGCATCATCATGCGCGCGTCCCAGAAGAACAGGATGTCGAACCCCGACACCAGCACGTCGTTGGGATAACGGCCACTGAGCCGCGGGTCGGCATCGTCCGGCCAGCCGAGCGTCGCGAACGGCCACAAGGCAGACGAGAACCACGTATCGAGCACATCGTCGTCCTGCCGCAACGCCACCCCCTCGCCCGCCAGCGTGCGGGCGGCGGCCTCGTTCTCGGCCACGAACACGCGGCCGTCGTCGGCGAACCAGGCCGGGATGCGGTGGCCCCACCACAGCTGGCGGCTGACGCACCAGGGCTGGATATTCTCCATCCAGTTGAAATACGTCTTCTCCCAAGACTTGGGCACGATACGCACGCGGCCGTCGCGCACCGCGTCGATCGCCGGCCCGGCCAGGGTCGCAGCATCGACGTACCATTGATCGGTCAGCCACGGCTCGATCACCACACCCGACCGGTCGCCATAGGGCGCCTGGATCACCCGGTCCTCGCGCCGGACCAGCGCGCCCTCGGCCTCCACCAGTTCCAGCACGCGCGCGCGCGCCGCGTCGCGGTCCAGCCCGATCAGATCGGCCGGCACCAGCCCGTCCGCCGTCTGCACGACGCGCGCGTCGGCGTCGAGCATGTTGAGCATGTCGCGCGCCTCGATCCCCGCGCGGCGCCCCACGTCGAAGTCGTTGAAATCGTGGCCCGGCGTGATCTTGACCGCGCCCGACCCCAGTTCGGGGTCGGCATGCTCGTCCGCCACGATCGGGATCAGCCGCCCGGTGACGGGCAGGCGGACTCGGCGGCCTACCAGCGCGCGATACCGTTCGTCCTCGGGATGCACGGCCACCGCCATGTCGGCCAGCAGCGTCTCCGGCCGGGTGGTCGCGACCTGGATCGCGCCGCCGCCGTCCTCCAACGGGTAGGACAGGTGCCAGAAGCCGCCCTGCACCTCGCGCGTCTCGACCTCCAGGTCGCTGATCGCGGTCTTGAGGCCGGGGTCCCAGTTCACCAGACGCTTGTCGCGATAGATCAGCCCTTCGCGATGCAGGCGCACGAACGTCTGCGTGACGGCGCGGCTGAAACCCTCGTCCATCGTGAACCGCTCGTCTGCCCAGTCCATCGAACAGCCCAGCCGCCGCAGCTGGCGCGTGATCGCACCGCCCGACTGCGCCTTCCATTCCCAGACGTGCGCCAGGAACGCGTCCCGCCCCATCGCCTTGCGGTCCAGCCCCTGCGACGACAGGTTGCGCTCCACCACCATCTGCGTGGCGATGCCCGCGTGGTCGGTGCCGACCACCCAACGCGCGTCGCGGCCGCGCATCCGCGCGTGGCGGACCAGTATGTCCTGCAACGTGTTGTCGAGCGCGTGGCCGATGTGCAGGCTGCCCGTGACGTTGGGCGGCGGGTTGACGATGGTGAACGGCTCGGCCCCCGGCCGCTCGGGACGGAACAGGCCGTTTTCTTCCCAATGCTGGTACCAGCGGGCCTCGATGGCGGCGGGGTCGAAAGTCTTGGGCAGTTCGGTCATGTCGTTCGCCCTAGCGGGCGCGCGCGGCCGGGATCAACTGCGCGCGCCGGGCCGATCCAGGACGAAGCGGATGCGCTCGTTCAATTCGTGGCGGCGCCAGGGCTTGCGCACCAGTTCGAACGACTTGCTGCCCTCGTCGATCGCCTCGTCGGCATAGCCGGTGGTCAGCAGCACGGCCAGATGCGGATAGTCGCGCCGCACCGACTGGGCCAGGCCGACGCCGTTCATGCCGCCGGGCATCAATATGTCGGTGAACAGCAGGTCGAAGTGCGAGTCGCGCGCCAGCACGTCCAGCGCGGCGCGCGCGTTGCCCGCTGACACCACCGCGTAGCCCAGGTCCTCCAACACGGCGCGGCCCAGGTCGGCGACCTCCTTCTGGTCCTCGACCATCAGGATGCGCTCCTGCCCGCCTGGCCGGCGCGGCTGGACGGCGGTCGGCTTGCGATCGGCAACGCCCGACGCGCGCGGGAAGTACAATGTGAACTCGGCCCCGCCCCCGTCACGATTGTGCGCCGTCACCAACCCGCCCGACTGGCGCATGAAGCCGTACACCATCGCCAGCCCGAGCCCCGTGCCCTTGCCCACGTCCTTGGTCGAGAAGAAGGGATCGAAGACCTTGTCCAATATGCCCTGGTCGATGCCCGGTCCGGTGTCCGCGACGGAGACGGTGGCGTATTCGCCGGGGTCGAGCCGCTGGGCGGCCGGGCCCTGATCGGTCAGCACGACGTTGCGCGTCGACAAGGTGATCTCGCCCCGCCCGCCCATCGCGTCGCGCGCGTTGGACAGGATGTTGAGCAGCGCCATCTCCGCCTGGACGGGATCGACGCGGCAGTTCCAGAGATTGTCCTCCAGGTCGCGCCGCAGACTGACGCCGTCGCTGAGCGTCCGGTCGCTGATCGCGCGGAAATCGCCGATCAGCGAATTGAAGTTGAGCAACCGGTCGCGCAGTTCCTGCTTGCGCGCGAAGGCCAGCAGCTGCTGCGTCAAGGTGGCGCCGCGGTTGGCGGCCATCGATATGGCCTCCACCGCGCGGCGGACGGCCCGGTCGCCGTCGCCGACACGCGCCTCCAATATGTCGGTATAGCCCTGGATGACC
>Ga0325401_1005339_pt1 | contig 12280 bp, 6 predicted proteins | sample PopdelMetagenome_FD_205666 | JGI IMG/M metagenome (GOLD analysis project Ga0325401, IMG submission 205666) | Populus deltoides microbial communities from Bellville, Georgia, United States - Xylem-PdKOR-R2 | ecosystem: Host-associated > Plants > Phyllosphere > Stem > Wood/Secondary xylem | place...
TAAATATGACTTTAACTATACTTTTACATATTGTCATTCAAAAGAATCTTAAGAGGTTGGAAGATTGTTTGTCATTCATTGAGTTTGCTTACAATCATAGCATGCATTTAACTATTGATTTTTTTACTATTTGAGATTATTTATGGTTTTAACTCATTAACTCCATTAGATTTTATTCTTTTACCTATTGATGAAAGGGTTAGTATTAATGGAAATAAAAAAGCACAGATGGTAAAGGCATTTTATAAGAGTGTATGACAACATATAAAGAAGAAGAATGACCAATATGCATCCAAAGCAAATAAAGGGCATAAACAAGTTGTTTTCCAACCAGGTGATTGGGTTTAGGTGCATATACGAAAGGAGAGGTTTCTTGCCTATAAGAAATCAAAATTGCAGCCTCAAGAAGATGGTCAATTCCAAATCTTTGAAATAATCAATGACAATGACAATACCTACAAATCTACTAGGTAAGTATGGTGTTAGTGCTACTTTCAATGTTTCTAATCTCTCTCTGTTTGATGTAAATGATGATTTAAAGTTGAATCCTATTGAGGAGAAGGGATGATATGGATCAACCCACTAGTGTAAAATAGGAAATTTCCTTATAGAAATTTCATAAACATATATTGATAAATCAAGTATAAATTTCTTCAAATATATCTAAATTAGTTGATCTTGGTTTAAAGAGAAATATAAGAAGGGGTTCTACAATTCTTATGTTTTTACTTTCTCAAAATATATTGATCTGATGGGAAAAATAAGGTTAGAAGTCAAGAGTCAGAATTTGTTAATTTTGGAAAGAAAATCAAGAAAACAAATAAGAAGAGGTTTTGGACCAAAAGAGAAAAAAAAAAAAAAGAAAAGAAGAAGACTAGAGAAGAAAACATGATTAGAGCTAATAACAAAGGTTTTGGTTTTTTTAATCATTAACAATATTGGGTGCAAGAGAAGGAAATATTATCTCAAAATTAGACCAGTGAGAATTGATTGTTCAGTTTATTTATTACAAATGCATACTAATCAAACTAGTTATTCGAGTATAGACTAAGGTTATATAACTTTAGTTTATAAGCATGTTATTTTATATGTCAAGAAAACTTATAATCACAACTAAATGGCATATAAAGATTCTAATATGCCAAGCATATGATATATTAAACCTAAACTAAAAAAAATAAGGTACTTACTTGTTGAAGTATTTACTATGGAGTCACGATGAGAATTTGTTGTTATCAATGATCAATCTTTTATTTTTATGACTTTATTGCTCTTCTTTTAGTGCAAAATGACTCATTTCAATAAGCTTCTTAATATTGCAACAACAACTTGTTTAGATGCACTTCTAAACAAGATTCATGAACTTAAGAAGATCTGACTCAAATATCTCTCTACAAGGACTAAATTTAAGCTCTAGAATAGAAGAAAAGAAGGAGAAAATAAAAGAGAAAAAACTGAGTTAAAGAAGAGTTTAAAATATCTATAAAAACATTGTGTAGAAACACTTTTTTTCAACCTCATTTTATAAAGGATTTTAGGACTATTATTGATATAAAAAAACTAATTCTGAAATTATGAGAATTAATTCCTGCTATCATCAGTGTTAATTACCTTCAATAAACAAGAATTAGACCTAATAGTCTTGACTTTTAATATGATATTTTTTGTTTGAATAAAAAATATCTAGTTTAAAAAAGATGTTCAAACTCTTTATTTATAGGCTAGACAAACTAATGGACTGGTAAAACAAATCTTTAAATGCCAAAAAATTATAAACTCAAACTCAAGGCTAAAATAAGTTGGTTGTAAAAACATAATTATGTTTTAGTTTAAAAAATTATTTTGCAATAAACCAAAATTCAAGCATAAGCCTAGGCTCGACCCAAGGCTTGAGCACAAGCCAAGTTTCACGTATGTATATGGCCTAAGACTAAAGTCCATTTTACTTGGTCATCTCTTCTCTAAAAGCTAGTGGCCTTTTAGACCTAATTTTAACTCTTCATCTATCAACTATACAAATAAGATGAAAAATATGTTTTTTTCTATGTGGGATAGAGTTTGTGAGTTTCACAAAAATATATTGATCAAGGGTTATATGAGTTCAATTTCTCATTCAACCATAATTTGTTTTAACCATGTTAATGTTCTATATTAAGGAACTTTTCTTGAAAGATAAATTCCAATAATTTTTTAACTCTAAAAATAAATGGATTTTATTTTTAATTTGATCTCAAATATACCCATTAATCATGATTTTAAAGAAATATCTAATAAAAATAAGGAGATTGAATCAAACTTTGTAAATTATTGAGAAATTCAACCTAAACAAAGTTCCTTTCTTATTCTTTTTTATCTTTCACCATGAATTTTAAAGAGATTTTGGTCTGTAATACTTTAATTGTGAGCTATATATTAATGCTAAGTGATGTGAATCTCTTGATCATGTGGTCAAGCAACCCCCAACGAAGTAGATAACAACCTGAAAAGTCAAAAATCAGGTTTGATAGAACTTCGACCTAAAGATAACCTTGTATCAAAGAACCAAAGGTATTGGAAATAGACTTAGACCTAGAGATAACCTTATATCTAAGAACCCTAAGTATGTGAATGATGTCATGAAGCCAGTTAATATTTTTATAAGTCAGTGTACGATCTTTGTCCCTACAAAGAAAGGTTATTTTGCCACAAACAAACAAAATAAAAACTCACATTTATTCTCCAACTTGCTGCTGAAATTTACAGTTAAAAAAACATAATTTACTCTCTTCTAACTAACCCTAATAGACCTTTTTTAGGTTGCAAACTAATGAACCTAAACTACAAATCAATTAACATAAGTCCAATAATGAAATAGACTCTTAAATAATGTCTAATGGGATAGAACAAACCCAAATAAAAAATAAGTATTCAACACTAAATAAATAAATGCAATAGGATAATAAAAACAAAGTCTTCATGTCAAAATTCCTCCATATATCCTGAATCTCCAATTTTTGCATTTTCTTGGTAGATTTCTAGTCCTGACTTGAAACACATCATTCTCTCTTGTAGATTTTCAGTCTTGAATTCAAGCTTGAGATGTCTAGTTTCCAAACCAACTTGAATTGCAGAAAGATTCCATTTGTAGCTCCAGATATGTATCAAATAGTATACAAAGGTCTAGCAGATTTGACAAAACTTGTCTAGTAACTTTGACCCTCTAAAATAATATGTTCTTGAACTATATTTGACCTGAATATTTACCAACATATAGTTCTATGTCTAGTATCTCCTTGTAAAATTTTAATTTGTTCCGGTATATGGTTTGAGAGATATGTCTAATCTCGCAAAACTGGTCATCAGACATTTTAAGGTCAAATTCAGACCTGACTTAGTTTGTATCACTAAGACTCTGATGTAACCTCTCCATGACATTCTATAATTTTTTATTTATGTTATTAAAGTATTAATATTTTTTGTTAAGTGTGCATCATTGTATCCAATGCTTTTAAATCAATGATCATCATTCAAATGAATTGTTATACATGTTGAAATTAAGAGATTATGCATGCTACTTACTTCTTATGATGTATGTCATAAATTGAAAGAAAGACTAAGATGTACAACATGATTTATGCGGTTGCTTTCTTAAAATATTATATAATTTAATGTGCTATGTGTTTTTAAACTCGTATAGAAATATCATGAGTTATTCTGTACATGTATTTTATTTTTACTCGAGAGAGATCTTGGATAAATTAAAATATTTAACTATCAATTTGGAAGATAAATACTTATTAACATATTTTTAGGAATCGATTTGGCTTGGTTAGGTAAATTGAAATCCTTAGTATCTTGTCCATCAACGAATTCATTTTACTATCATATTTTTGTTTTATTTCTGTTTGCTAATTTGTTGATTTTTTTATACATATCTATCTATTATATATCTTTAAATAATCAAGAATTAATATAATTTTAATAGATAATAAGTATATATTTTGTGTGAAAAAAATATTATCTTTGCTACCTAAAACTTACATCATATTCTAGTGTATAAGTTATGATGCATACATACATCACATAGAAAAAAAAAAACCCAATAAAGATCCTTTCAACAAACAATTGCATGACATGCAATAAAGTTTTCTTACCATGTCTAAGTCATGTTTTGTTTCAGTAAACTAAAATGAAATTTCTAAGAATTTTCACAAGAGAACATCAAAACTTTCAGCAAAAACGTGCAAGAAATTACCTTGTGGCAATTCAACATTTTCAACTAAATTTCTATTATGCCACCATCAACTTGGTAAATATATTTTCAATCTGAATGAGAGAGTAAAGATAGCATATGTAAGTAAACTCCTCTAATAACATGGCAATGTCTAGACATGGATGCTTTGAAATTAGTTAGATATAGACGAAATCTATCTTGGTAGCCCAAGTCAAATTGGCTTTGGGGGTCTTATCAGGAATAGTGATTGTAATTGGGTGGTGGGCTTCACGGGTTTTAAAGGTTATGGTTCTAACTTGCTTCCAGGTTTTTTGGCTCTAAAGCATGGTTTGCTATTTGCTTGGGATCAAGGATTATGAAAACTTCTTTGTAACTTGTAACCTAGACTCTTTGAAAGCTTTACATGTTCATAATGATAATACTCGGCACCATCATCATGTAGCAGTTATTATGAATATCAAATAACTTTTAGCTAGGAAGTGGAAGGTCACTCTTCATCACACACTAAGAGAAGCTAACTCTTGTGCAAACTTCCTAGCCAATATAGGAGCAAAGCAGATGATTGGGTTTTATACTTGGGATTGTCCTCCTTTAAGTTAAACTTCTTACTTGATTTAAATTAACTTTTTAAATGTAAGATAAATCTTAATTAGGATTATTTGATTTTATACTTTTTTATTGTGTTGATTGTGTGGCATTTTGATATATTTTTTTTAAATTGTAGTATTTTTTTATTCATGTTGTGGCTGAACCTTAATCTATATTAATGATTTTTAATACAATCAATATTTAAAAAAATGAATGATAAATCTGATTTATCTTCAAACCCGATCCTAACCTATTAGGAATCAAATCTAGAATTCAATATAATCCATTTATTGAATAAAATTGATTAACATTTATTATAAGCCAGTAAAAATCTGACCAATTTCCGCTACTCATCATAGGATGGGCCTAATGTGTTTGGATGGACTTGGGCATGATTCCAAATCTATTAGCCTTGTCGACCTAGGTTATTGCTCTAGGTTAAATTCAAACAATACTTTTTTGTTGGTTCATTGGTCGACTGACCAAAAATTATAGAATGGTCTTTTTTTTTAATCTATGTGTGAAAAAACTCTAAGATTATCAAGCCACAACACAACTTACTAGTTTCTTTCAATATCACTTAATAATGTATTTTAATATATCTTGTTTCTTTTTATACCTTAAAATTATTTTTTATTTGAACCTCTTGATCATGTGGTTAAGCAACCCCCAATGAAGTAGATAACAATCTAGTAAGTCAAAAATCAAGTTTGATAGAACCTTAACCCAAAAATAACTTTGTATCTAAGAACCAAAGGTATTGGAAAAAAAAACTTAGAAACAGAGATAACCTTATATCTAAGAACTCTAAGAGCGTGTTTGGTAGTGTGGTTGCGTGTGCTTTTCAAATAACTTTTCGTGCCAAAATGCATGCCAATGATGGTTTTTCATTTTTTAAAAATTATTTTTGATATCAGCACATCAAAACGATCCAAAACGTACAAACCATATTAAATTTTAGTAAAAAAAAATTAATTTTTTAGGAACGCGGGTTGAACCGCGTTCCCAAACACTTCCTAAGTATGTGACTGATGCTACAAAACCAGTTAATCTTCGATAAGTCAATGTACAATCTTTGTCCCTGCGAAGAAAGATTATTTTGCCACAAACAAACAAAAGAAAAACTCACATTTATTCTCCAACTTGTTGCCGAAATTTGTAGCAGAACAAAACATAATATAGTCTACTCTAACTAACTCTAATGAATCCATTTTAAGTTGCAAGCTAATGGACCTAAACTAGTAATCAACTAACATAAGTCCAGTAATGAAATAAATCCCTAAACAATATCTAATGGGTTAGAACAAACACAAATTAAAAATAATTATTCAAAACTAAATAAATAAATAAAATAGTTTAATAAAAACAAAGTCTTCATGCTAAAATTCCTTCATATATGTCTCAAACAATATACAAAGGTCTAGTCTGGCAAATTTGACAAGACTTGTCTAGCAAATTCAACCCTCTAAAATAATATGTTCTTGAACTCCATTTGACCTAAAACATTATTAAAATATAATGTCATTTATCTAGTATCTCCCTGTAAATGTTTAGCTCATTCTGATGTACGATTTGAGATATATGCTTGATCTTACAAAACTGATCTGCAGATATTTTGAGGCCAAATTCAGACTTAACTTGGTTCATATCATCCTCCCCTTCTTTAAAAAGATTCAACCTTGAATCTGTATAATAAAAAACATCTTCTAGAGTCAAAAAAATCAATATCAAGTTGAAGAATAGTATCATCATTAAAACCAAGAAGAACCTTGTTAACAAATAAGGTCACCCTAATATACAAGCTCTCATTTTCAACCATCTTCTCCTTTTCTTAATTTTATTTGCTCCTCATGTATTTGTTTAGGTGTTAAAGATACAAGAGTTATAAGCTTTCCATTCATCTCAAAGGAATATATATTTGTCACTCCATCATGCATAACTCTCATATCATACTGTCATGGTCTACCAAGCAACAAGTGACTAGCTTGCATGAGCACAACATCACAAAGCACCTGATCACAATATTTACCAATAAAAAAAACAATCAAAACTTGTTTATTCATTTTCATTTCACCATCACCATTCAATCACTGTAATTTATAAGGTATGAGATGTTTGGTACCTTGACTCAAACTCTGCAACCTTTGATACAATTTTCAATAATAATGGCTAGGCATGAATCTCGTTCTTATAAAGGATTTCATCTCATCCCAAGTATCAAATTGCCTCTTATGTTCCTCTTGCAAGTTGTCACTAATTGATCCCATCACCCATTGGCATAATCAGTAAAAGCAATCATAATAAGCTTGACTTTCTTTGGCTCCAGATAATTATGACACTCAAAAATCTACTTCATATTCTTCTCTCATTCTAAATATATCAATTAGTGATGTTAATTTACTATAATAATTGAAAAATAATAGCGGTAAAACAAGTTTGAGTTCTTGACGTGAATTAAACCCTTTACGACAAATTCTAATCCTGAATTTAATTCCTAAAGCAAACAAACTCCAAATGACCTAAAATTTTATATGGGGTGCGATTTGAAATTTAAAACCTGGTGTATTAAATTTGGTATTTTTATGAATTTATTAGACCTGAGATTCCCTTCTGATATGAATTTGACCTGTTACAACAAGTTTTAATTTTGACCTTGATTACTATAGCAAACAATCTCCAAATGAGCTTAAATTTTATATGGGGTGCGATTAAGACTCCTATAACAATTATATAAAACTTGAGAATTGTCTAAATTGGTTTGGTTTAAATTCCTCCTTATTTGTGTACTATGGCAGATTCGATAAAATGGATGTTTGTATGTTCTTTTGTTCCTTTTTTTTAATCTTTATTCTACCGATATATTCTGAGATAGAAAAAATATAAAATAACATCTTTCTTTAAGGAACCCTAGACACAAACTACTAAGCTCTAGATATGAAATAATCAAAAACTAAATCAAAGATAAGTTCTAAGGAAGCCAAAACTAACAAGAAAAAAATAAATAAGATAGGATAGTAAAAATAAACTCTTCAAAATAAAATTTCTTCATGTAGCTTGAATCTCTAATTTTTGCATATTCCTGATAGATTTTCATTCCTGACTTCAAATACATTGTTCTCTGTTGTCTAGATGAATTACTGGGCCTATCATATATGGATGAAAATCTTGAGATGTCTAGTTTCCAGCCAAATATGTATAGTAGTAGCATTCCACTTGTAGCTCTATATATGTCCCAAATAGTACACCAAGGTCTTGTTTGGCAGATTTGACAAGATTTGTCTAGTAAATTTGACCCTCTAAAATAATATGTTTTCAAATTCTATTTTACCTAAATATTTATAAAAATATTCCATGTGTCTAGTACCTCCTTGTAAAATTTGTAGCTTATTGTGATGTACGGTTTGAGAGATATCTTTGATCTTAAAAAACTGGTCAGCATACATTTTAAGGCCAAATTTAGACCTAACTTGGTTCGTATCAATTTTACTTGTTATGTGATGTATTTTTATTATTATATATTGATTCAAAATTTTTAGAGAGATTATCATAAAGATAAATAGAGTTATTGATGGATTCTTAATTTCTTATTTAGTGAAATTGCAAAAACAATAACTTAAATTTTCTTCTAGGAGTTCCAAGGATCTCGTTTGACAATGTAAGGTCATTTAGGGTTTGAGAGAAGATTACTTGAAGATAAAATATGTTTTTTGAGGTTTGATAACCTTCTTCAAAGCTAAGTTGTTGCAAATCACAAGTTATCTAAGTATTTGACCTCTAGTAGTAATTTACATGAACCACCAATAAAAAATCTCTTAAAACCCTTTTAGAAAAGAGGAATCGTTATGCTTTGAGTGCTAGGTCATTCTTTTCTCCACTCAATCAATTTGTATACATGGGAGTGTATACAATATGTTCTATATATATATAAAAAAAAAACAAATAAGGCATGATGTTTAATTTATAGGGAAAACTTTATAACTCTATAAATAACAAAATATCACTTTGTCCACTAAATAATATCAAACATATTATTTCATGATAATTTTATAAATGTATTCAATCAAGTCCATACATTAAGAATTATTGCACTTAATTAATTATCTTAATTTAATTTCTTATCAATAGTTCTTAATTTGTATGACCCATTATGTTCCTAATATGTTGGCCCAAATATAAACCACAATCTTAAACTAAATAGAATTAAATAAATTAAACAATTTAATTTTTTATCAATTCAATACTTGATTGATATATATATATATATATATATATATATATATATATATATATGAAGATCTCTTGCACCGTCTAATAACATGTTTTGATGTCCTCAATATTAGAAAAGTTATACTTGATTTGACTTAACTTTTTAATAACTGGTTTCTCAATGTAATTATTATTTTTTCATCAAGAATGTTTTGATTTAGACATTATAGCATGTAGTGTGTTTCCTTTGTTAAATCATGTTCTTTCTTAAAATCATAGTCATTGATCATTTGAATAATATTTTAAATTATATTCAAAACTCATTCCACCTTACACAAGGATTTCACGATCAATACTATTTGAGAACATGTGGAATATTTTTTTTTTTAGACATTATAGCATGTAGTGTGTTTCCTTTGTTAAATCATGTTCTTTCTTAAAATCATAGTCATTGATCATTTGAATAATATTTTAAATTATATTCAAATCTCATTCCACCTTACGTAAGGATTTCACGATCAATACTATTTGAGAACATGTGGAATTTTTTTTTTTTGTAATTCACTTAGGGTAATAAATCCTCTCTTAATCACTCAAATACCTTCATATTATTCATGTTATACCCAATATTTTACAATTTGTTACCCTTCATTAGGACAACATGTAGTCAAGATCAAAGCATAGCATTTTCTATATATGATAACTCAGTGATCTCAAGTCTAAGGATCATTTACATAATTGTCACGTGAGTTTTTTTATAGACACGTGTGATCTCTACATATGGAATTCTCATGTAGGTTAGTTCAGTATACATGTCATATGACAAGCACCTATATATTAGTTTCATGCATCTCATATATCTCGTCTTATGAGAACAATTACTTCTTTTCATATAGGAAATTAACATAATATGTATTAATCTCAACAAACTCACTTAATGTTCAGTCTTAATAGAGAATCAATTAAGAACATTTAGGAACAATGCTTTAATATAATAGGAATCTCATAATTATAACAACTTTGCAAAGTACTTTTCTTCCAATGCCTTTATCTTTATTCTAGACTTATTAATCAAACATTAGATTCATTAATAAAAAATAAATTAATATTAAAGATAAAAAAAAAAGTATTAGTAAAAAATATGCTTTTACATTAACAAAATTAGTGTCACATGTAGCCAATCTATTAGCTACAAGGCATATACATTAACAATTTTCTCATTAGGTTTTATTGTTTTCTTCTATTAGAGTATATGAAGTGAATGGTGTTAGTTTAATATACCTTGTAGCCAATCAATTGGTTACACGTGGCATTATTATATTTAGGTAAATATATATTTATTATTAATAAAAGCTTAATTGATCTTTAATATTCATATAATATTAGATTAATGAATCTAATATTTGATTTATGAATTTAAAGTAAAGATAAAGTTCATGGGACAAAATTGTTTTGCAAATGATAAAGTTGTTATAATTATGGGATTCCTTTTGCATTAAAGTATTGCTTCTAAAATATTCTTGGTCAATCCTCTCTTAAATACTAGATATTTATTAGAGCCGTAGAGACTGGTACATACTATGTTTTTTTTTTTTATGAAATGAAGCAATTGTTTTCATAAGCTAAAGTTTAAGAGATACCTAAAACTAATAAGTACATGTTTGTTATGAGACATGTAGACTAAACCGACCCGTATGAGAATTCCATATAGAGAGATCACCTATTTATATGGAAAGGCTCACGTAATGGTTGTGTAAGTGATTCTCATATTTAAGGTCACTAAGTTATTATATATAGAAAATGTTATGTTTTGATCATGTTACATGTTATCTTAATTGAGATAGCGAAGGGGCAGACATTGGATATAACATGAAAATATGAAGTACTTGAGTGATCAAGAGAAAATTCATCACATTAGATGAATTTGAAAAAATGTTTTATCTGTTCTCAAATAGTATGACTGAAAAATCCTTGGTCATGGTAGAATGAGATTTGAAAAGAGTTTCAAATCTTATTCAAACGATCAATGACTATTATGTAGAGTACAAACATAATTTAATATGATAGATGATTAGTCCAAGCATTTTTATCAAGGTTTTATATCATCATTTTGCACTTGAAGTATCAATAACTCCTTAGCTAAAGCATGTTTTATAATAACATATCTAATAATATAAGATACCTTTAATTTATGGTAAATGTTCGTCTTAAATGTAGGCCTATCACATAAATAAAATAATTGATTGATGAGTTGAAGTACTGAAATTGAAAGGACAAATTAATGGCCAAACTTAGAAAAGAAATGTTGGTGCAGTCCAAACTGAAACATTGTTCGGTAATCGGGTCATATCTGGAGCTGTAGATCTCAGATTTAAGTCTACTTTATATGGATGGAAAGGTAAGACATAAGCCTACAACTTTCATAGGAGCCCAAGATTTAACAAGGCCGTTTTCAAGTCCAAATTGTAGCAACAATGAAGAAATCTGAATCTGTCCTGCAGCCCAGATATTGTTCGGTGTTCAACCCATATCTTCAATTTTAGAAGTCCAAATGATCTCAAATTTTTACCCTAGAAAGATGAGACAATTTCCTAGAACTTTCATGATTGAAGTCTGTTCAAATTATGACGTTATCAATGATGTTTTTGGCAGACAAGAAGATACGAATTGTCACCAAGTCAAGATGTGGTCACCCATTCATCAATTAGTCAATAAATCAATAGTTCTGAATTTTAACCTATAAAAGGAGGCATTTGCCATGTATTTAGGCATCTTGGTTTTCAGATCAAGATCATACTCTTGCTCTCTCTTTATATTTTGTAATGTTTAAGTTTTGCTTATATTAATCTCTTACTTATGCTTTTCATTTCCTTTCCTTGTTTATTTATGTTTCTTTCTTTCATTATGTTTAGCTAAGTTAATTGTATCAAGGTGAAAAGGGTACACTAATGGTGTAAGAATAAGTATAATATAAACTTAACATGGATCTTAATTTTGGATACTAACATGCTTTATATTTGTTATCTTGTTTACTTTTAATACTTTGCTTGTTAAATGGTTAATCTAGATTTATGTTGTATAACACTTGGTACAACAAATACTTGGGACTTTCATAGCTTATACTGTATGATATTACCGACACCTGTGCTATGAAAGGAACTTGATTTGTTGTTAACATAAGTTATAATCATGAATGCCTGACAACATTTACAAGTATTAGCATTATTCGAATAAGATAATTAATGTAATCATGTTAACAATTTATAATCTGAT
>Ga0325401_1005342_pt1 | contig 12274 bp, 3 predicted proteins | sample PopdelMetagenome_FD_205666 | JGI IMG/M metagenome (GOLD analysis project Ga0325401, IMG submission 205666) | Populus deltoides microbial communities from Bellville, Georgia, United States - Xylem-PdKOR-R2 | ecosystem: Host-associated > Plants > Phyllosphere > Stem > Wood/Secondary xylem | place...
ACAAATAAAGAAATAGATAATAATAGAAAAGGAGTTGAATAGAGCTTTGAGATGTGATATTGATATAAGAATTAAACAAGGATAAAATAATTGTCAACGTTAGAGGATCCACTAATGGTATTTCAAATAAGTATAGTATAAACTCTTTTTATTACTCAACTGGAAACCACACACAAAGGAGGTTCCAATCGGATTATAAATTGTTAACATGATTACATTAGTTATCTTATTCGAATAATGCTAATACTTGTAAATGTTGTCAAGTATTCATGATTATAACTTATGTTAACAACAAATCAAGTTCCTTTCCTTTCATAGCACATGTGTCGGTTATACCATACGGTTGGGCTATGAAAATGTCAAGTATTTATTGTACCAAGGGATATATAACATAAATCTAGATTAACCATTTAACAAGCAAAGTATTAAGAGTGAATAAGATAACAAATACAAAACATGTTAGCATCAAGCATTGAGGTCCATGTTGAGTTTATACTATACTTATTTTTACACTATTAGTGTAACCTTTTCACCTTGACATAATAAACTTAATTAAACAAAATGAAAGAGAGAAATATAGATAAACAAGATAAGAACATCAATAAGATATAAGTTAACTAAGTAAAGGAAAGGAAATGAAAAGCATAAATAAGAGATTAATATAAACAAAACTTAAGCATTATAAAATATAAAGAGAGAGAGCAAGAACATGATCTTGATCTGAAAACCAAGATGCCAAAATGCATGGCAAATGCCTCCTTTTATAGGCCAAAATTTGAAACTATTGATTTGATGTCTAATTGTTGGGTGGGTGGCCACATCTTGACTTGGTGACAATCCTTATCTTCTTGTCTAAACAAAACGTCATTGATAATGTCAAAATTTGAACCGACTTAAATCATGAAAGTTCTAGAACATTGTCTCAGTTTTCCAACAAAAAAAAAATTGATGCATTTGGACTTCTAAACTCAAGATATGGGCTGAACACTGAACAGTGTATAGGCTGTAGGACAGATCCTGACTTCTCTGTTGTTGCTAAGATTTGGACTTCCAAACAACAGAATTGAGTATTGGACTCCCATGAATGTTTTAGGCCTATGCCTTACCTTTCTAGCTATATAAATCAAATTGAAATCCAAGATCTACAACTCCAGATATAATCCAATGACTGAAAAGTGTTCAAGTTTGGACTAAACCAGCATCTCTTTTCTAAGCTTAACCTTCTCTTTGTCTTCTCAATTTCAGTAGTTGAACTCATCAATCAATCTTTTGATTTATGTGATAGGCCTGCATTTAAAATGAGCATTTACCATAAATTATAGCTATCTTATATTATCAGACTTGTTATAATAAAACATGCTTAAGTTAGGGAATTTAATGACACTTTAAGTGCAATATTATGATATAAAGCCTTAGTGAGAATGCACTTTTAAGTACTAATCACCACATAACAACTACCAAACAACACAGAGCAAACCAGGAACACCAACACCATTACACTAGAAGCCAATAGAGGCTTTCTAGCAAACCCTTTAACAGATTAGGGCTTAGGAGGCTTAAGAGGTTTGCTAACAGCTCCTAATCGAGATCGACTAGGCCTCCTACCAGCAGTTTTAACCAGACCAATCAAAGTATCAGATGGGATAAGCAAGCTTTTACTCCTAGTCATGTATGGTCTTTTACTCTATGTCGTACGTCACCCGCGTGGTGTCGGCTATCAATTTTTCATCTCGTTCGTTTGCTTGATTGGTTCGTTGGGAGTCACCACCTAGAAGTTAATTGAGGGCTACTAGGAAACCCGAGTATACTGGTCTTGTCAAAGATTCATGAGTAAGGGACTGGTTGTGATTAGGAAAGGTATTAGCACCCCTAACGCACCCCATCTGAGGTAAGCTGCTTCGTGGTTTTGATGTATTAAAGAAGTTTTAAAAATTTTATCTTTTCATCGAATATTAGAAATACGACTTACGTATAAGTTTATAATTCTTTATCGTGAGCCGCCAATCAAAATATTAAATTGTTCTTTTGCCTTTGCGATTTTATCATAAAAAAATAAAACAAATCCATAAAACAAATACAAACACACACATTCACTTTTACTATATTTTTATTTCTTTTCTTTTCTTTTCTTTTCTTTTTGGCATACACACTATGTAAAAATTCAACAACTAAACAAAAAAATTACATCAAACAACTTAAAAATTACAAATAGACCCCCAACAATCAATAACAATTTTGGGAAGCCTTCTGGAGCCACAGGAACAGTGCTGGAATAGTGGCAGTGCGTTGCTCCACGCGCCACCGCCACTAGCAGCGCGTGGGTTGACGCACGCCGCCGCTGATGGCAATAAAAATCAGTGGATCGGGAACCTCTTCCTCTTTTTTGTCTCCCTAAGCCGGCGGTGACCTGCAAAACAAACGAAAAGACAACAGACAGTTAATTTTAATTTTGTTCTTTGGTTTTCAATATGTTCTTCTTTCTCTTCTTCTTCATTTTGGGCAGATCTGTTCGTTTCTTTTTCTTTCCTAATCTTTTTTGTTTCAGGTGGTGGCAAGACCAAAGGGTCACCGGCGACTAGGCTTCTGTTGGGTCTGGCTGGTTGAAAGGGTGAGGAGTGAACTCTGTGCGCATGCTGCTAGAGGCTGGTCTGTGGGCACTGTTCAAGCTGGGTCGGTCGAGAGAGGGAAGAATGACGGCTAGTCTAGAGAGCAAGAAGAAAAGGGAAGGTGTTGGGGCAGGGGCTTTAGATGTGGCTGATGGCTGTGGCTTGAAGGCGGTGTCGCTGTGTTCTGCGGTGAGAGGAGACGCTGGTGTTGAGGACGAAAGGAAATAGGGAAACAATGGAGGTCGGTCTGAGGGGACAATGAATGGGGACAATGGTCTTTTTTGTTGGCTGGCTTTGTTTCTCTGGTTTTGGTTGGGGAAGGGAAAAATGAGGGGGAGCTGCAGTTGGGGAGGAGGAGGGCAGAGTCCGATTGGTTTTAGTTCAGAAAAATCAAACCGGGGAGGGGGGCAGCTGTTTGGTTAGATAGGTTTAGGGTTAGGTTGTTTCCCTTTTTTTTGTATTTTTCTTTCAAAATTACCCCTCTTTGTGTGTGTTGTAGAAACTACTATTTATAGGTAAAAATCTTGCTAGGTTTTCAAACTTGGTCCCTCAACTTCTTTTTTTGTAAATTTTGATTTTATTTTTATTTTTTGATTTTTCTTATCAACATCACCTCGAATGAGGAAAATCGGTGATTTTAAAATATAACACGTTAAAAGTCGAACGTGTTCCAAAGATCTTTGAAAATTTAAATTCTTTTGAGACGATGTTGAAAATGCTAAAAACAATGCAAAATATATTTTAAAAATGTATTTTTGGATTTTTGTTGTTTTTCTCTATTTTTAGATTTTTCTGAAAATTTATCAAAACATGGATCAAAATTGGGTAGCAACACTCTGGATAAGATTCGCGTCCTAAGAGGGATCGTCAGTAGCAGATAGATTATCAACAACATTACCAAAATCCTGGGCATACTAAGAGCAATTAGGAAGCAATTTCTCCTTTTCCCCCCATCTAACAGCGTCCCCACTACTAGCTTTAGCAACCTGAGGACAAGGAAGAGATACAGTAGGAGGACTAGATGGGACAGAGCCCTCTAAAGCCACATCCTCTAGAGAACCAGAAGGAGAGACATGCATCCTTTTGGTCATCCCAGGACTAGGAGGAGCTTCTGTACTGGTGCTATTATTGAGTCAATCTTCATACAAAATGTTTCATTATGTAACTAATTTAACATGTCATCCAACCGAGGAATTGGAAACTTGAAACCCACTGTTACTTATTAATGGCCTTTGCTTTTTTTTTATACACCTTTATTCCTCATTAATGTACCAGAAATCCTAAATCGTTCCCTATCTGTACACCAAAGGTATATCTTAGTGGTTCATCTTGATATTATCTATTATCATATGTTCAAAGGCAAAACTAAATTCACCCCAGTGATTGACTTTAGATTTTGAATGATATCATTGATGTATACCTCCATATTGTATTTGATTATATCATAAAAGATCAAATTCATGGCTTTTTAGTATGTAGCACTTACATTTTATAGGTTAAATGACATTACTAACCAATAATACAATCTTAGTGAGCTAGGACACCTTAAAGTAGTCTTTGACACATTGTTTTCAATAATAAACTTATGCTTATAGCCTAATTCTATCCATAAAGATGAGGATTTCATTATTAGTTTTTTGAATTAATAAACATATCATCCATTAACATTGGATACTCATTCTTTAAACGTGTAAGATTAAGATTTCTAAAATCTATTCATACTCTCAACTTGCAATTCTTTATAATTACTTTTATAATGCTATATATCCACTCAACATATCTTATTGGTCTAAAAAATCCACCATTTAGTAGTCATTCAATTATCTCTTTCACATGATCAATCACATCTCGAGCCATTCTTCTTGGAGACTATTTGTATAGCTTAAATCCAAGCTTGATTGGTGATAGAATTTTATTTTTTTTTAATCAAACTTCTATTTAAACCATATATTCCATTCTAATCTCAATCAAGGTAGTTCTTATAAGTGTGAAGTAACGACACTAGAATGTTTTATAATCTATTAGTAAATTCAAACTTATATAAGTTGGTTTAGGCTTCTCTTCAATCCTCATATTAACTTCAATTAAAGGTCATGGATTGTTCTTATCTATCATCCATCTTAGATGGTAATAAAGCAAGACTTATTATATTAGACACAAACAATTAATAATCGTGATCTAGTTTTATTGAGAAAATTTTGTTCTTATGGTAAAATATTTTTAGGCTTTATCAAAAGCCTCAAACACATGTAAATAAGTCTTGATAATTCATTTATTTTCATGTTTTAAATCCCTGCCCAATATTTTGAATTGCAAGTCACTTGGGCAAACAAAGTCTAATATTACTCACCCCATTCACACAGTCTTCTTATTAACTAAAAAGTTGATTGGATGACCCATATTATCTATTCCCATGAATTGGACCAGTCCAACACCATAGTTATAAAACCATCCATCCGCCATCCTTGAGTTCACCATAAATGGCTTGTCGTCTACTTCAACTATCTTTGTTGACCCATGTAGTTGCCAAAACATTAATGCTTGATGTAGAAATGATGATGTACACATATTAACATGTATTTAATCTCCTCCAAGTAAGGTGTTATAAATTGGCTTTCTTTTAACCATAAAGAAAGTTATACTGGAGGTTTATGATCCAACTGTTAAATCCACTTACAACACTTATATAATATCTTTTTGCCTCATGTAAGATTTGATATGACCACTTTAAATAGAATCATGTCAGCCTTGTTGTGGCTAATTTTTGTTTTTATCATGGTTAAAGGCATAATTATTCAGTGTTACAATATTATCAACCAAAAATCTCTATATTAGTAAACCATTAAAATTGATTATGATGTACCAAGTTTTAAGATAGTGACTCATAGCCAAAATTGTTAAAATCGCGAGTTAACTAGTAAAATTTTATGATTTTATGAGTCAGCATGTATCTAACGTGCTAAATCAGACTAAAAACTTAAAACCAGTTAAATCAGACTTAATTCGTGCAAAATCGATAAACTCGATCTAATTTTACAAGTTTACTAAATTTGTGATATGAATCAAGTCAGGTCCAAATTTGGCCTTAAAATGTCTGCTAACTAGTTTTGCGAGATTGAGCATATCTTTCAAACTGTATGTTGAAGAAAACTAAAATTTTACAAGGAAATATTAGATACATGAAAATATATTATGGTAAATTTTCAGGTCAAATGGAGTTAGGGAAATAATATTTCAGTGGATCAAAGTTAGTAAACTAATATTGTCAAATATGTCAAACAAGACCATCGTGTACTGTTTGGGACATATCTAGAGTTACCGGTGGAATTTTGCTTCGATTAAAGTTGGGATAAAAAATAGATATCTGAAACTTTCCAACTATATATCGTAGGTCCAATAATTCATCCAAACAAGAAAGAACGACATGTTTGAAATCAGGAGAGAATGACATGTTTGAAATCAGGACTCAAATATGTCAAGAATATTCAAAAAATAAAGATTCAGGCTACATGGATGAATTTTAATATGAATACTTTTTTATTATTCTATTTTATTCATTTATTTATTTTTAAATAATTATTTTTAATTTGAATTTTTTCTAGAGCATTAGACATTGTTTAGGGGTTTATTTCATTATTGAATTTACGTTAGTTAATTACTAATTTAAACTTATTAGCTTGCAACCTAAAAGGGGTCTATCATGACTTAATGTGATAGGAACAACCAGGTTGTCACTAGGTTTTATGTGCTTCCTACCTTTCAGTGATTTCTCTGTATTGAGAAATTTTGTTCTGAGACTTTTTATTTCTCCATGTCATTAATTTATTGATTCATAATATCTATCTCTCATTTTATTTAGATCACTCATTGATTATAATATTATTGACTCATTTTATCAGATTTTAATGTAATTTAATTTCTTGACTAGAATTATAATATATAATTAGTTAAAAAAATTACTTATAATTTTACGAGTTTACGATCCGAGTTTATATTGTATTTTTCGTGTAGTGTCAAAAAATTGTTTTTGACAACCTTGCTCATAACCACCATTGGTTTAGAAAATACTAGACTTAGTTATTGGTCGATCACAAGTTCTGACCGGTTAATTTCGATAGTGTTTGCCTTTTATTATGCATTATATTTATTGTCACTATCAATATAAGGCAACTGGCAACTGGCAACTGGCAACTGGCCAAAAACCATGTTTGTTGATATAACATCACCATGGTTACTCATTTCTTTTTAAGAAAGAATTTCCAATGTATTCATTTATGTTATTGCATTCTATTCATCTAGTTATTGCATTAAGATTACAAATTCACTAACTTTTATCTCTTTAGGGTGTGCAATATCATAAACAAGGGTTTTAGTTTCTCTTTTTATGTTCTATCATTTTCTAAGAAATTATGAGCATCAACTTTCAAATTATTTTCTTTTTTGAGCTGATTTTCCTTATTAATGAAGATATTTATGGTAGCTAGCTTAAGCTTTATGATAGTAAATGTTTTGTCTATTGGATAATGATTTTTTCCTTAAATTTCTCAACTATCATTTTACTTATAAAGATTTTTGGTTACTTTTTCAATAGGGTGACTTTCTTAGTTTCTTTAAAAGCAATGTCTTTTATTTTTTTTATTTCTTAAGTGGTTGTTGACTAATAGAAGGTATGTGAATAAATTTTTATCGTTACACATAAAGTAGAACGTATATTAATACTTGAAGCTATCTCCTTATCATGTTGCTTAACTATTAGTGCTTTTAGTCAATACTGTATTACTCATTTTCTTTACTCAAGTTCTTTAATTATTTGCCTAATATATTGGACAGCTTTGTCCTATTGATGTTTTTGGATGATTTCTATCGTGTTTATGGTACTTGAATTGACCTTATTTTCCTCAATGCATGATTACTGTTTTTTACATATTACATTATTATCTTAGCAATATGTTGTCTACTTTCCTAGAGACTTCTTTAGAAATCTATCTCTTAAGTTATTTAAGATTTAAATAACCCTTTGAATGTATAAGTATATTGTTTGGGTTGGAACTTTCTTCATTATTTCTTCCATGATTTTTTGTTTGGAATGCTATTTTTTTAGCATAAATTGATCATTGCACAATACTACTATTTTATATAGGATTAGGCTTAATCATGTCTAGCATTGATCGAGAACAATCTTATACACCTAATGTTAGCAACCTAAAAGTGCTTGAGGTTATTAGTCATTGATCACATGACTGGTCTCTTCTATATCCAAATCCTATTTTCTTGGTAAGGTGTATGGTTTTGCCCTTTCTTTTCTTACCAATGTATTTTGTTATTGCATTATTCTAAACTGGATTTTAGATAATTGAGCTTTTTTCTACCATCTTTCTAGATCTAGGAGATGTTAGTGGTTTATAACCAAATCTTTACCTTCATCATTAGTTTTGGGTGATTTTTTTTATGTCTGGTATTTATGCTAGTTGTTGTTAGTAGGTCCTTTACACTTTAAAGTCTTAATCTATCATTGAGTTGTAGATTGTTCAGTTTCCCCCAAGTCTTCTCCTTTAGGAAGAATGAAATGACAAGTAAGACAACTATACCTTTTTCCAAGTAGTAGTATCCGTGACTAACTATTGCCTCTATCATGGTTTATCATACCTTATTTTCTATAAGTTTTGCTTTCCGGTCCTTGTAGTTTAAAGGTAGTTACTATTATTATCAGCTCATTTTAATCATTGTTTCCAAGAAACAAATACAACAACCTCAATTCCATCTAGATTTAATTCTTGAAGATAATAATTATTGGTGCCATATTTTCATGAGTCATGTTATTTGTAGTATTTATACCCTTTAAGTTGTTTCGATAGTAGGGATTATCTAACTGCCAAGGAGTTTGGATTACTCTACATGCATAAGTTAGCATAAGATTTCTTTAGGTGTTTTCATGTTAAAAGAGTATTCTATACCATCATTGACCACTTTGATTGCCTTTATTACTTTGCTATCAGGCTTCCTAAGTCCTTTAAGTGGTTTTTAATATAACAATCTCAAAATGTCTTGTCTCTTTGAATTCTAAATCCAAAATTAGCTATTATTGATCTTCCTTAAACTCTTCATCGAAGTCTAAATCAATCATTAAATGGGAATTAAGACCTCATTCAAGTAGCCAATTATGTAAGTTGCCTTTAATGACTTCTTTTCAACTTGTTTTCCTAACATCTTTTCATTCCAAGCATCATCGTCTATAAGATTGTGGATAACAATATATTTGGTTTCAATAAACCTCTTTTTAATATTTTATGCAACCCTTTTAGAGTTAAATTACTACAGTCCTGCTTTGTCATATCTATGGTACACTTGCTTTTGAGAGTTATAAAGTTAAATATGCTTTTTATTGATTGTTCTAGGTCTTGAATGATCTAGCCAAGTCAGTTAGTGTTACATGTAGTTCTATTATGTAAAAGTTTATAAAAACAAGCCTTAATTTCATTTCAACATTTATGAAATTAGATGGTAGTGTGGAGAACTAATGAAAGATAGTTTTGGTTAATGAAGAACTAAATAACCTTAGTTTTACAAAGGGATTGGTATCATCATCACCATATTGATGAATGAATTTAGAAATATGTTCCCTTATTAACTCATTGTCTTCCCTAAAGAACTATTTGAAATCAACAATTTTGATATCTTTGAGAATTGGATAAAGTCAATTGACTCACTTAAGGCATGAACAAGGGTATACATGATTATTTGTATGTCTAATATCTAGCCTCATCTCTCATAAGTATTGGGCTAGTTTAATCTTATCAATCCTTCATCTTGGTTATTATTTAATAAGGGGTTCTTGAGGTATATGAGGATTTACATCGCCTATAAGGCATTGTATTGCCAAATTATAGGTAAGGTTATCTGTAGGCAAGGTCTGCAGGCAAGGTTATTAGGCCATGTAACTTGCTTAAGGCTGCTTGTAGGCTTATAAAGTAAGTGGCACCTTGTTGTTACCCATTTTGGGGGCTTATATAAATATATAAAAAATCAAAAAAGAGAAAACCATCAGAAAAAGGAAATACAAAAAAAATTGAAAAAAGTTGAAAAAAAAATCAAAACAATATATCAGTGGAGAGAACATGTAGAATGCCCAAAAAATTGCAAAGACTAGCTTAGGAGAATAAAAAAGGTTGGAAAATTAACAGTTCAATTTTGATTGATAAGGGACCTTATTGACTGAAAAATTAAATTTGGGAAGGAAAATTGATATTTAAGGACTCAATTGGATTTTTTCAGGGTTTAATTGAATCTATTAAGGGTTTAATTCCAAAAAAAATGGTTTTTGAGTTCAATTTGAGCTTTAATTGGAAGAAACTAAAATCTGAGGGTTAAATTATAATTTTAAAAAGTTAATTTAGTCAAATCAATGGATTAATTGCATAAATATTGAAGTTTGATAGGCAATTAGGGACTTGATTGATGAAATTCAAAATCAAAGACCAATTTGTAAAAGGTGCAAGACTTTAAGAACTAGCAAATCAAGGGCTAAATTGAACAAAAAAAGAAGTTTGTTGATCAATTGAGAATCAATTTGCATAAATCAGAAACCAAGTACTAAAATGAAAAAGGTGCTGAACTTTAGGGTTGGTAATTGAATTTGACAATGATAAAATTGGAAGTTAGAGGGTAATTAAGGATATAATCAAGAAGATTTAATAGTTTAGAGACCAAATTGAATTTTAGCCAAATCCTAATTTAAAAAATCCTAATTTCTCGATGGTTAACCTAGATGACATATTAGTTGGAATAAAGGGCAGATAACATGGCAGATAACATGTTATCTGCCTACTATTCATTTTCTTATTTGACAGTTCTGGACTAATCAAGTTGACACCTTCAAATAAGTGAATATGTTTCTACAAACCTTTAAATTTGAGTAAAGTTAGATCCAAATTAAAGTTGTGCACCTCCTCTACCAACATCTGGTCGTCTCCGATGATGTTTTACATCAGAGTTGGCCTCGAAAGTGGTCAACTTAGTCAGCCATGACTACGACACTCATTTTACAAAACCACTTATTCTTTTTGGGTGTTCACACTTCAAAACTTCTCATTGGGGTTTTATCAATGGTTGATCATGTTTCTCTCAATATTAGAAGGCTAAAAAATAACTCTTTGGTATCCAAGTTTAGGAAAATAACCAAAATCTCCAAAACTAAGTTTGTTGCTAAACCACCATTGCAAAACCAGCAAAGTGCAGGGCTTCTAACTATTTAAACCATTCAAAACCCTCCTTGTTTTGATTATAATGTAAAACATTGATCAATCATGATCAAAACTTTGATAAAAATCTCAACTTGAAACCTTATAAATACCCACTAAAAATTCAGAGAAAAAAGGGAGGAAAAAGAGTTAAAAGGGACCAGAAAAATATTAATAGAAAGCCCTAAGTATGAATATTCAAGAGCCTAGCACAAGGATTTCAACTATGAGAGAAAGTAACAAGCATAAAAAAGAAAGAATAAAAGGGCAGCAACCACCGTTTGAGGTTAGAATGTAAAAACCTTCATTTAGTCTAGTAGATGATGTCCATGAGGCACATCTCTAGTTTGTTCATGCATGTTTGATAATGTTTTTAAGCATTTTTGGTGTTGTATTGTTTTTTGGTTTCAATTAATACATAAAAATGTTGTTTTTATTGTTTAAATGTTGCTTTCAGTTGGTTGTTGATGTTCCTGAACACTTAGATGATGTTCATTGGATTGATTTTGATGAAATAAAACTGTTTTGAAATCTGCAGAATATGGCAGTAAGGTTTGTGATATTAGTTCTATGTTGGCTAATACATGTTCTTGTCTTTTGGTTTTGGTTGAGGCCTATTGGATGTTAAAATATCAGTTTTGAGCTCTAAATTCTCGAGTTTATTTGTTGTTTTGGTTTGACAGTTTTTTATATTAGAACTTCATGCATGATTTTGATGGTTTGATGTTATTTGTTAGTTTTTTTTATTCAAATATGCTTGGTATTGGTAATGTGGTTTATTAGGACCCAAAGTAGTGGGTTTAGAAGTCAAAAATGCATTTTCTAGGGATGGGCAATAGTTGGGCATTTTTTAGGTTTTCCAAGTCTCTGTTCTTCAGGTTTTTTTGTAAGAACATTGTCTTAACTCAATTATTTGGACCAGCTTTGGTCCAATTCTTTGCACTTAAAACTTCATAAGGATTGATTAATCAATAATGAAGGATTAATTTACATCAATGATAATGATTTCTGAGTTTTAATCTTAGGGTTTTGTTTTTTTTGCATCAAAACCTATTTTGATCAAATCATGATTATTGGTTAATAATCATTGATGTTTGATGTTTGATTATTGTTTAGTGATTGATTTCCAACATGTCTATGCCTTTTATTTTCTTGTATCTGGTCAAATTTGATAGTCATGTGGCTAGGTTTGTTTTGAATGATCTTTGTGTTCTTGAGTTGTTTTTGAGTTTTGTGCATTTGATTCGTTTTGGTAAAAAAAAAATTGTTTTGTTATGTTTTTTTTTTTTTTGCATGTGCATTTGATTCATTTGATCTAGTGTTTGTGGTTCGGTTTATGGTTAAATCGATAATTTTGAGTCAACTCGAGTAGGTCAAATTTAGGTTAGAAGTGTAAGGCATTGTTTGGTTTTCAACTTTTTTTATAAAGAA
>Ga0325401_1005347_pt1 | contig 12272 bp, 9 predicted proteins | sample PopdelMetagenome_FD_205666 | JGI IMG/M metagenome (GOLD analysis project Ga0325401, IMG submission 205666) | Populus deltoides microbial communities from Bellville, Georgia, United States - Xylem-PdKOR-R2 | ecosystem: Host-associated > Plants > Phyllosphere > Stem > Wood/Secondary xylem | place...
CAAGAATTAAAAATTTTAGGGTTATTGAAATATAGACCAAAATCTTTTGGAATTTTACAAACCTATTGTAAAATCCATGCAATATCTTTTTTAGAACATGCCAAAGTATTATATATATATATATATATATATATATATATATATATTTAAAAAAAATGCTCAAATAATTTTAAGGATTTTTGGCCATATATAAGAAAAAGAAAGTATTTTTTTATAATTTGTTTTTAATTTTTATTTTTTTAACTTTATTTGGCAAAACCCCATTTTTGTAATAAAACTCCCCAAAACAAGCCTAAGGGTGTTAGCCAAACACACCCTTAAACCAAAAAAATCTTTAACAAAAACATTGCTAGCCAAACAAAGCCTTAGGCATTGATTCAATTTTGACCCGACTAAGTTGATATGACCGGGTTGATTTGACCAAGTTGACCAGAAATCTTTGGTTTGACTATGAACCAAACCAAAGACATGGGTCTAACATGAAAACAAGCAAAAAACAAAAACAAAACATATTAAACTTGTCAAAAACACAAAAAACTCAAAAATTTTAGCGAAAATGGATCACATCCTAGAAAAAACATAGAACACGAAGAATATAGATGAACATTCAAAGTTATTCCAGCAACATGAACTTTAAACCAGACCATATTTCATGAAATAAATGGAACAAAAAGGTTGTAGATCATGCAAGGATCAATAATCAAGCAAGAAAATTCAGCAATTATCACCAAATAATCTTGTTTTGACAAAAAAAAAATCTTGATACCAAAAACAGAACCTTGAGATTAAAACTCACAGAAATTAGTTATTGATGTATGAAAACCCTAAATTATTGTCTAATGATGTCATGCGATTATAAAGATGCAAAGAAATGAAATAAAAAAAGGTAAAAAACTTGTAGCTAAGACAATGTTATTCGAAAGAATATAAAGAACACCAATCTAGATTTTGCCCAGAAATGCATCAACCTACTATCAAACCTAGAATTATATTTCTTATTAGAAATAATAAAATAAAATTATTCTAAAATATTTAGAATTTTGTTAGATAAATATAAAGTTGTTTAAGAATTTATCATCTGAAAATTTAATTTTATTTGACAAAAAAAATCTTGATACAAAAAACAAAACCTTGAGATTAAAACTCACAGAAATTAGTAATTGATGCATGAAAACTCTAAATTATTGTTTAATGATGTCATGCGATTATAAAGATGCAAAGAAATGAAATAAAAAAGGTCAAAAACTTGTAGCTAAGGCAATGTTCTTGGAAAGAATATAAAGAACATCAATCTAGATTTTGCCTAGAAATGCATCAACCTACTATCAAACCTAGAAATGCATACAAAACCTTAAAACTAAATCTTTTTTATTCACACAAACCACATGGTCATAGTCATATACATTTGAATTAAAATAAATAACAAAAAACAACTAATCATGGAAAACATGCATTAAATCCCATTTTTCAAAATTAGCAAATAAAAATAGAAAGCTTATCCATGCAATTTAGATTTAAAAATGATTTTCAAAACATATTTTGGTCATGCCCAAAGCCTTATAAATCCAAGATTAATAACATAGCTTATCAATGCACTAATTGAACTAACAAAAATAAGAAAACAAAACATTATTTTATCAAAAACTAACTTAACTAAAGGGCTTTTATTACATAAAAAAAATCAAACACATCCTAAAACGCTTTAGATAACAACATCAACTATAGAATCAAAAACTACAAAAATAAAAAGAAACAATCACCTCCCTACTTTTCAAGCATTCCAAGCACATTTCCATACTTGTAAACATAAACACAAATTAAATAACAATCAAAATCAACTCAAACAAGCCACATGGACTTCACTTTTAGGTTAAGAAATGTACCACCAAACCCCTAAAACAACTACTACCCTTTTTTGCTTTTCTTTGTAAAGTTTTGTTTTCACAAACTTGTCGCCCTTTCAAAGATAAAGAAACCCTTATGCTAGGCTCATAAACCTTCACAACTAGGATATTTTCTTAGTATTTCTCTCCTTTTTTTTTCTCTTCCCTTCAGCTTGAATTTCCAAGGGTATTTATAGCATTGTTTTGATGGATTTCATTAAAGATTGATCAAAGATGAGTCATTTGATCAAAGTGAGAGAGTTCTTGATAAAATTTCACAATTAGAACCTCTATCCTTCAATGGTTTTTGCAATGGTGGTTATAACCTAGGTGGTTTTTCTTTGCTTGGAGACAAATGTATGCATTCTTCACCTTTTGATCTTAGAGGAATGATTTATGTACCTTTATAAGAACCTTATGGGAGCTTTGAAGTGTGAACACATAAAAAGCTTAGGTGGTTTTACACCAATGAGTATCTTAGTCAAGCCTGAATGAGTTGGTCACTTTCGAGATTTTGTCAGAGTAATTTTGATGTCATCGTAGTTGAAGACTACCTGAAGTTGGTAAAGGGGGTGTACATCTTTTTTTGGATCTAAAATTGCTGAATTTGAAGGTTTATAGCTTCACATTGACTCACTTGAATGTGCCAACTTAATCAACCCAGAATATGAAAATTGAATGATGGCTGATCAGGGACAAGATGTTGGGGATTTCTATGGAAGAATTGGGATATAAACATCTAATTTTATGAAAATGAGGTTGTAGAGGGGATGTTCCTCTTTCATTTGCAAAATCCCGTATACCATTTTGAGGTTTAGAATTCCATAACGAGCTCTTGGAAGGTGCCAACTTAATCATCGTGAACTGTCAAGGAAGAAGATTAATAGAGGCTGAACAATGTATCGTCTGGGTTAAACCATAAAATTTAGGGTTTTTAATTTAGAATTTAGCAAAGTTTCAATTTAGTCTCTGTTCATCCAATTGTGGTGTATGCACATTTAATTGATACAAAAACTTTTAATTGCATGAAATTTAATCCCCGCTAGACACAAACATCAGCCTCAAATTTTAGCACTATTTTCATTCTGGTTGTTGGTTTCTAATGTGTCCAGTTGGACCCCCAAATTGACCTTCAAACTTTTATTTTTCTTTAATTTAGCTATTGATTTAACCAATTTCTACCCTCAAAATCATGCACCATTTACAAGTTGTTTCGTAGTCTTTAATTTCTTCAATCAAACCTAATTGGCTACCAAACATTAATTATTTCATAATTAAGCCCCTAAATTGGCCAATTAAGCTGTTCAAAATCCAATTTCAACCCCCAAACTTTAATTTCTTCTAATTAACACCCAAATTGACTACAAAAAATTATTTTTCCTTGCAATTAAGTTATTAATAAAATTAATTAAGCCTTTCAAAATACTCATTAAGTCCTTACTCATCTAAATTTGTATTTCTTTACCCCAAATACAAATATTTTACCGAATGGGTATTTTGTCAATCATAATTGGGTCACCAATTTTATCAATCTTGTACATTCAACTTTTCACTTTTCATTTTGGTCCTTCACCATCAACTTGGACCATCTTCTAGGCTTTTTTCATGTGTATCTTCTTGTATTTTGGATTTTATTTTATTTTTAATTTTTTTCTTGATTTTTTTGTGGGGTAAAAATGGATATCAACAGATGACCCTTCTTTATAATGTTTATGAAGCAAAATTTCATCGAAGTTTTGCATAATGAGCTTGTAAAGAAAAGGTGTTTGTCCAACTTATTGGGTGATCAACCCATCCATAGACTTTACTTTTAAAATTAAAAAACTAGTCTATTTTCACTGGCAATGTAGTTTTTTTTAATTTCAAATGGATTTTCAGCAAACATTTGTGCTTCCCTGAAATTTATCTATTTTCATGAGTGACTTGCCCATTTTAAAATTCAAAAGAACTCCAGTAAGCATCCATGCTTTCCTGAAATTGGTCTATTTTTATAGGTGACTTGCCCATTTTGAAATTCAAAACAAATTAGCCTATTTTTACAGGTGACCTGCTCTTTCAAATTTCAAAAAAAAACTTGCATGCTTCGCTAAAATTGATCTATTTTCACGGGCGACCTGTCCATTTTGAAATTCAAAATTTGGTCTATTTTCACGGGTGAACTACCTTTTTTATATTTTAAAAAAAAACTTTAGCAAATATCCATGCTTCTTTGAAATTGATCTATTTTCAATTTCTTCTCTTGATTGCTGAGGGTTGTAATTTTTGAGGTGGTCACTTTCGCTAGCTCATCTTCTAGTTTACCCAAGTAAGTCAGTGCAAGTTACTTTCAAATCTTAAGCATCAAGCTATTTTTGTAGCCTTCTCATTTTTTAGAGTATTTAGGCCATGACTAATACCATCCTAATTGAGAATGCATTAGAAATCCTTGCCTTATGACAATGTTGTTTTTCATGTGCTTTCCTGAAATACATGTGACACACAGTTTGGGTTTTATTTTACGGTGTTTTTTCTAACAAGGATTTCACAAGATTTACTTAGTCTTTGAAGAAAGATATTTTATCATGGTGATTGGTTTATAAGATGGTCTATTTTGCACTAGGTTAAAAAAGGATCAAATACTTGTTTGAAGTTTTGTGTTTGAATTTTCTTAATAAAGACGAATAATTATTCATTTTACCATGACTTGTGAATGGTTCCTTATGTTTTAAGACCGTATTTATCAGTCTTTCTCGGTTGCTTAATTAGAATAGAGTTTCAAGGTATATAATAAAGGCTGAGTTTCATGGCTACTAAAGAAAAGGAATTCATAAGCTCAAATGGTGTTTGAGGGTCTTCATGGGTCTCAGAGCACTTCCATTCCTTTATACCCTTTCATTCTCTTTTGTTATTCTTCCACCATATAATATGCTATCAAAGTCCTTTATTTTTAGGAGTCGAGACAATAGGATCTTTCTAGGTTTTCTTTTCACTCTATATCTTTGATCAAATACCTAATTGACTTTTCTTTCTCGAAATCTATTTACCCAATGCCCTTCTTTTTTTCAAACCCTTGATTGAAAACCCAAACATGTTTCTTTCATTTGTAAATTCCTTAATAATTTTCCTTTTCTTTGTTCATTGAAGTTGTAAGAGACGCCTTTGCTTGTTTTTTTAGATACTCGTGTCTTTTCAAGATTTGTTAGTTTAACAAAGCCCCTCTTCTTCTTTTTTGGGCTTGTTGGGCTTGCAGCCTCAATCACGGATTCCGTTCATAGGTATTCTACTCTTTATGGATTTTCCAACCACATCATCATTATTTTCTAATACTGGCCCCTAATGTAGGGTGTAATCCTAGCCAGGGTTATCTTATAAAAAAAAACTTTATTTTGGCTCGAATTGGAACTACAATTGCTATATTTATTTCTAGGGGGTATCAAAGAATAATCTTTCCTTATTTCAAGCAAGATTGATCATAACTAATAAATTTTGACCTCATCATCGTAGCAATTTGCATGGAATTGTTTTGTGAGTTCATGATTCATGAAAACTTTATTATCTTTGTTTCATGCAGCTTTTACAGAAAAAACTTTAATGGTTGAGTTATCTATTTGGGTTTTTGGGTACTTAGCCATCTCCTAGGGAGTTGCTTGGTGAATTATTACTCTTAACATCGAGTCTCCATAGACATCAAGTTTCTTTATCTTTAACTCTAATGCAGCTTATAATTCGAGAATGCAAGCTTTATAATCAACCATATTATTGGTGCATTCTAATTGCAACTTGCTCAAAATAGGGTATTGCTTTCTGTTAGGGTGAATTATCATTACTCTTGCTCCATTGCCATGTATATTTACTGCTATATCAAAATACATTGCCCATTAGTTTAATTCTTCTTCTTTTTCTACTACTAACACATCTTTATATGAGAAATCAAAGTTCAAAGGCTCATAATCTTCAATTACATTGTCTGCCAAATGATCAACTATAACACTTCCTTTCACGACTTTTCTTGTTATGTATACTATGTCATACTTAGCTAGGAACACCTGTCATCTTGCTATCCTGCTTGATAAATAAGGCTTTTCAAAGATATATCTGAGAGGGTCTTGTTTTGAAATTAACCATGTAGTGTAATACAACATGTATTGTCGAAGTCATTATGTAGCCCATTCAAGTGCACAACAAAGCTTCTCTACCATTGTGTATCTAGACTCGTAATCTATGAACTTTTTACTCATATAATAGATTGGTCTCTCTTTTCTTTCAGACTCATCATGTTTCCCAAGTATACATCTCATTGCTTTCTTAGTTGTTGTCAGATATAGAATTAATGGTTTGACAGAAACGGGAGGCACCAACAAAGGTGAATTTTGGAACTATTGCTTGATTTTATCGAAAGTTTCTTGGCATTCCTCTTTCTATACCCTAGAATTTTTATTTTAAAGGAGTTAGAAGATTGGCTCACAAGTTGTTGTCATTTGAGATATAAACCAAGCAATGTAATTCACATAACCTAAGAACCCTTACTTTTTTTTTTCTATCTTACATGTCAGCATAACCTGAATTGCTTTTACTTTATCGAAGTCGATTCAATACCTTGTCTACTCATCACAAATCCTCATAGTTTTCTAGATTTTACCCAAAATGAGCATTTTGCGAGGTTCAACTTCAATTGATACTTTTTCAACCTTTCAAACAGCTTTCTCAGATTCTGAAAATGGTTTTCTCTTTTCTTGGATTTAGTAATCATATTATCCACATCAATTTATTTATGCATCATGTCATAGAACAAAGTTACCATTTCCCTTTGATAAATGGCCCTAATGTCTTTTAGTCCTAATGGCATCACCTTGTAACAAAAGGTTCCTGACGGAGTAATGAAGGTTGTCTTCTCTTTATCTTCATTGGTCATTTTGATCTGGTTGTACCCAGAGAAACCATCCATAAAGGAGTACATTGAGCTTCGCTCCACATTATCAACCAGGACATCAATGTGTGGTAATAGGAAATCGTCTTCCAAGCTTGCTTTATTTAAATCCCTGTACTATACATATACTCTAATTTTATCACCTTTCTTGGGAACTACTACTATGTTAGATACCCATTGTGGGCACCTAACCACCTCAAAAAAACCAACATCCCATTGCCTTTCTATCTCGACTTTCACCTTGAGCACCATATCCGAACAAGTTATTTGTAGTTTCTACTTCGCAGGTATGCTTCCTTCTTTTAATGGCATCTTATGTACTATAATGTTAATATCTAAACCAAGCATATATGTGTTGGACCAAGCAAACACATCAGTATACTTGCATAGTAGTGAGATCAAGTTTTCCCCTTTTGCTAATAGTGATTAGAGTCCTTATTTTTAATTCTCATTTATCTTACACTGTACTGACATTAATTGTCTCTAACTCTTCTTATATCGATTTCCAAGCTCACTCTAATTGTTCTAGTAGCTTAGTGAGTTATTTTACATCATTCTCTTCCCTTTCATTTTCCTCTATTGCAATTATGTACTTATCAAACTTTGACCATTCATTCTCAATGTAATGTGCTCATAATTTTATGGATAATCCGCTTTTAGATTTCCTAAAAGTAGAATGTGTTTCAGTGTAAGTGTGTATTTTGCAAAGATGAAGAGACAAAAAAACACCTGGCATGCACAACCATCAAGCACAGCTAGCAACCAACATTAGTAAGAATAACATTATGAGCACCACAGAGAGATCCAAAGAAACCCGCACCAATGGGCAGGTGATAGCTCCTCCAAACCTAATAGACCCAAAGAGGGACAGTGAGAGAGACCAAGGGGAATAGGCTCCCCGAAGGAGCAACAATCTTGAACAAAAATATCAGAGGGTGTGAACCAATATGAGGCACTAGTAGGACACTAACATCACCAAACAGCCGGGTTGTGATCCACAAAGTCTATAGTAGAATAATAGCATCAAGGTGAGCAACAAACATGCTCTCCATCAAAAAGCCACACTGTCAATACAAATGACCGCGATAGCGGCGACAAAGAGCAAGCCTCCACCAAAAATTCCCTTCAACAAATAAGCTAGTGAAAGGAACATTCAACAGAAGGTCAAATCCTAGCAGGCGACAATAAACAACCGACTCCAACAGCAGTTAGTTGGAGTAGCAAACCCAGCTGCAGCTTCAAGAAGCACGACAAACAACTTACATATAGCAGCAGCAACACCATAATGGTGATTCCAGGTCACATTCTAGTAGCCAGCCACCGGAGCTAAGCAACAACCCTAGCATCCAGACCACACAAAATATAACCATAACAAAACCAGTAGAACAAGCAGCAAAGCAAAGGCAAAGCTAGTAGTCCCAAGGCAACCAATCAGGCAGAAATACCAGCAGCAAACTTTAGCAAGTATAGCAGGACTAAGCTGCAAATAGCTGTAACACAAAGCCAGAGAATCAATTCTAGCAAGCCAAGCATGGAGCAAGCAACTCACAACCGCAACAACTAGAAAGTGAAGCCATCAACTCTAGCATACCAACACTGCAAACAACAATATATAATTCCAGCAGCCAGCTTCAAGAAGCTCAGCAAACCAAGCGGCATATAGCAACAACTCATAGCAGGATGAAGAAACCAGACTAAGTCCAGTGGCTAAACAACATCACTACTGCAAAGGGCATATGAACCAAACAAGCAGACTGCAACAATAGACTAGACAAAACAAGTTAAAGTTGCAGCAACACAGAAACCACAATAGCATACATCAGAGGAGCATGTCATTAGTCCACAGTCAAAGTTCAGAGATGACCAACCTAGCAGAAGAACTCTTAATAGTCTTTAGCTGAGATAGCAAAATACACAAACTTCAACCAGCCAAAACCTCATCGGTAGGAAGATAAGCCACTACAATGGCGGCCAAGAGACCATCCATAATAATCATTCATCATCAACCAAAACATTAATGGTTCCAACAAACCCAGGTAGAGCATGGTACAAGAACAAAACGACAACTAGAAACTAACAGCCCAAACAGCAATCAAGCTGGATGCAAAAAGTAGCATGAAGTGTACAACCTCATGATGGGCCAGAGGGCTATTTACCCTCTGAAAAACCAACAGAAAACACACTAAAGAGTGGAAGAGGTAGGATATGATCTGGAGAAATCAGGGTGCTGAAAATTACCTGGGTAACACCGATTGATGCCTTGGCCTTCTTCAAAACGCTCATCATCTGGATAGACCGCCACCAGGAAAGGAGAGACACACACATCTCCATGTCCACTGGTCCCTCTAGTGAGGGCTGAAATGGCATGAGTTGGGTTTGCTGGAGGCACACCCAAATTGAGGTTATGGGAATAGATCTGAGACTTCTCTTGGATTTGTCTCTACTGAATCCAACAGAAGTAAAACACAAGATGTGTTTTATCTCTGGCCATGAAGGTCCAAGTAGAACGGTGAAGAAAGAATCTCGAAGGGAAACTTAGAAGCTGCACATCACGAGGAGAAACTTCAAAAAAAAAAAAGGAGAGCATCTCTCTCTAGGTTCTCTTTCTAGTAACTCGAATCTAGGCAATCTTCCTCCAACGTTCCTTACTGTCATTTTGTTTGAATGTGTTTAAGCCCATAAAACCTTGGGTAGGGATATCCGTCATGTCTTTGGAGTACATTACATAAATAATTTTGGGAAATGATACATGGATGAAGGGGATGGCAATCTCTTCTTCTTCTAGTTCCATTCCTTGCATCCCGACTAGCCTTTTTTATCATTTGATATCAACAACTCTTTTATAGTCTTTGTAATAACCCATAAAATTCAATTGATTTTGATATACTTCTTATTCATAGAGAGCAGGAAATGAGGGTATTTTTTTTTATTTTATATCCCATCAATACAATATCTAGTGCAATAATTCTTCATTGTCGTTCTTCTTGAATTGTATATTTCATGATACTATTGATTATATTGATATCTGGTCATCTTTAACATTCATGTAGACTACTACGTACACATAAGGTACTATAATATTGCAGAAAAGAAATGTATATAAACACCTTGCGCAAAATATAAGGTTTACCATTACACCATAACTTACACACCCTAGATTATACTAAGATCATAAAGTTTTACAAAATACAAGTCGTCTATTTGTACTACTACATAGATTATTATAAAATTACATGATTTTACAATGTGCATTTACATGATTGCTAAACATCATGGTCATGAGATGTTACGAGATTATTAAACACTATGGTTATGAGATGTTCCTGTTACAAATCAAACTTGATGTAAGTTTTTACACATTACTTGTGACATAATTGAACACTAGACTTGTAGAACCCGTTTGGCTATGTGGTAGCGTCCACGTTTCCTTCAGTTTCATTTTGCAAGCTGTTTGGTTAATTAAATAAATGCTTGTTACTGTTCATGGGTCCCACGGTCTGTTGCGTTTGAAACGCAAGAAAAAGGGAAGCAGCTAGGAGCTACTTCCTTCGCGGCAAAATGCTGAACCGTGCTCCACTGTTCACTGAATAGTGGAGCATGCCTCCACTGTTCACGTGAACAGTTTTTTTCTCTCTCGAAAAACCAGTGCAGTTAATTGATTTCACTCGCACTGCTTACGTGAATGTGAACAACAATTTTTTTTTTGTTTTTTTAAAAAATTAGTTTAAGGTGAATTAAATTTACTCGTACTGTAATCTCAATTTTATTTCTAATAATATTTTACCTAATTTTGTAGTTCTTGTCGGATGAATTTTGTACGTAATGGAATTGTAGATAATTTAATGGAACAATAATTTTTTTATATATAAAGTATGATTTATTTCATGATGTAATAGCAATAGTTAAATCCACAATATTTAAATTAAAAACCATCAATATTAATATATATTTTTAAATTATTTTATAACCTTAATTTCAAAAGCATTCTTAACCAAACACATTAAACTACTTTTTCTTCAACCACAATTTCAACCACAGTTTTAACTAAACACCTATTTTTTCAAACCAATCTCAACTAAAAGTACTTTTTATAAAATAACTTTTTTCAAACCACAACCACAACAGCTACCGCAATACCAAACACACTCGTTATCGTGATTAGATTAATATCTTATAATGTAGGTTTCCATTAATAACTTTCTACCGAGTCTATCTTTAATATTTTACTTCACATCTTTATATAATCTTATACCGTATTATTTTATTTGAGTCATATTCAACAAACAACTGATGACATGTATCATGGTCTAGAAATCCTTGTACATATAGAATTTTTCCATACATAACTATTTATTCCTAACTACAGTTCCTTAAATGTTATTTCCAATTATAAATAACGTATTATAATCTTTCTTTCAAACATATCAATAAATGCTTTCAAATGAGATGGTTCACAACACTCATTACCGGTGATCCTAGTGTAGACCCCATTAACAAGAGTTAACCTCATTCTTTACTCCTGACTATCCAATATGAATATCATTAGCTAAAGCTAATCTTTACTATTTATCTCTAACTATCCAACATGGATGCCATTAGTTAAAGCTAATCTTATTATTGGTTCCTGATTATCCAACATGGATATTATTAGCCAAAGCTAATCTTTAATATTTATTCTCAACTATCCAACATAAATGTCATTAGCCAAAACTAATCTTTAACATTTATTCTCGGCCATCCAATATAGATGCTATTAGCCAAAGCTAATCTTATCACTTGTTCCCGACTATCCAACATAAATATCATTAGCCTAAGCTAATCTTTAATATTCATTATCGAATATCCAATATGGATGCCTTTAGCCAAAACTAATATTTGTTGCGATGTTGCGGTCACACAAATTAATTACCTTAGCTTAAACAAATCAGATAATATAGAGCAAATAAAAGGTCGATCCCATGAGAAAGATCTAGTTAAGGTTTTTATACTAGATGATTCAAAGTTGGGGGGTTTTGAGGTTATCTAGGTTATGCTATGGTAAAAAAAATACAATAATCAAACTAAATTAAATTAAATGAAACTTATTAAGAGAAAACCTTGGTCTCAAGTAAACGTCCACCTATAGAAAATCAAAACTTATCATTGAAACGATACGTCAATTTATATTCTGAATAACTATCTTTCCTTAACAATAGTCAGTTAACCGATACACAATTTAACTAACTCTAACCATTAAATAACCATAGTATCCGTACTAGTAATTTAATTCAATGGAAGCCTTAAGAATTAGATAGGTTAATAAATCTAGACAACATAACTGTCTGCAGTCTATGTTCGATTTAGTTAAATGTTTTCTCTAAGATTAACAACAGAGATCCACCATAATTATTAAATTTAGTCACTTCACAAGTTTAAATATCACAACTCTATTTTTGATAGCAAACTTAGTAATAAATTGATTAGAATAATAACTTAGAGTCCGC
>Ga0325401_1005348_pt1 | contig 12270 bp, 8 predicted proteins | sample PopdelMetagenome_FD_205666 | JGI IMG/M metagenome (GOLD analysis project Ga0325401, IMG submission 205666) | Populus deltoides microbial communities from Bellville, Georgia, United States - Xylem-PdKOR-R2 | ecosystem: Host-associated > Plants > Phyllosphere > Stem > Wood/Secondary xylem | place...
CAAAATTAAAAGATGATATAATATATTAGTTAATAGGATAAAAGTGTATGATGTTACTATTTATAGCTTGATCACCATCAAATAATATTTGTAATTAAATTAATTAAGACATTGATTTGGTGAAACTTGGATGATCTAGTCAAGATCTAGCTGAGTCAAAGTTTGATATTGAAAATATTTTTTTATTTTATTAACTAAAAAGATCTTTTCAATTCATTAATACCAATACATGTGATATAATTTAATTTTAATATTTAAGTTATTAAAAAAAAAACTAAAAATGCTCAGTTTTTCATTGCACACCTAAACTTATCGTACCATGAGTTGGAATAATGTAATAGCTATTTTGCCATTTCAATAAAAAAATTATTGAACTTGATTATTGGGGATAATGCAGTCTTTTTAAAAGGTTAATTAATCAATATCAAAATGATCAGGGACAAATCGATCTTTTAAAAACAATAAAATAACTAAACTATTATTAAAAGAGATTTTTATAAACCGGCACCTACGAGCCTTTTCAAATTCTCACTTTTTAAAACATGGTAAAATGACTAAATCATCCTTAACAACAAAATTTTTTGAACTAATATCTAGGATTTTTTTTGTATTTTTATCCTAGTTTTTTTAGTTATAATCAGTTAACTAAGAGACAATTTAATATTTTAATAAATATAAAATATTATTTAAAAATAAAAGTGATTGGCATGTGCGTGCCAAGTGCGACATCGCTCTACGACCAAACACCAGCTTTCATGGTGATGCTGGGAGTAGTGCACCGAGCTCTTCTAGGATGTGTGTAGGCAAAAGATTAATAGTGTGGCTTTCATATACTATTTTTTCCCTCCCTTTATCATTTCTCCTGGCTTAGGGTTTCGTATATGTCATTTCAAAAATTAAATTTGTCCTATCAATTTGTATTTGTATAAAATTTGGTCCTCATTATTTTATTTGCTATTTATTTTGCTTTTAATGCTTTTTAAAGTTGATTTTTTTTTTCAATTTCATCCATTTGCGTTTGATTTCATTTAGTTTTTGTATTCAATTTGATCCTTATTTTTTTATTGCTATTTTTTTATTTTTTTCTTGATTTATTTTATTTTATTTAATTTTTATACTGGATTTGGTTATCTTTCTTTTGATTGCTATTTTTTTTTTTATCATTTTCTTGATTTTTTTTTCAAATTTCATCTCTCGATATTTGGATGATTGAGGATTTTGTTTCATGATTTTTTAATGTTTGTCTTCTATATAGTAATCTCGGGTCTCATGACCTAGTCACAAGTTTTGAAAATTAACTTGATTTGATTTTTGTTTTTTTTTTCAAATTGTTTTTTTTTTAATTTTATCTTTTAAAATTAGGTTATTTGGCCTTAAGCTTCATGACTTTTTCTGGTTTTTTTTTTTTATGGAGAAGTTATTACGATCTCATAACCTAGGTTGATTCAGGTTGTTTTAATATTTTTTAAATTGATTTTGTTTTTAGTTTTACATTTCATCATTTAGTTTGTCTGAGAGTTGACCTATATTTTTTTATTCTATTTATTTTATATGTGGTTATCTCGGTTTCATGATTAGGCTGCAAATTTAGCATATTGACTCGAGTTGATTTTTTTTTTGTCTTTTTTAATATTGATTTTTCTCGATTTATCCTTTAACATTTGATTTGTTGGTAATTTAGCTTCAATTTTTTTTTTTCTCTTTGTGAGTTTTTCGAGTTCTCATTCATTTTTTGTTTTGTTATCAGATAAGATTGTTGAAATATTTTAAAAATATTTAAAAAATATCTTTTATAATATTGACAAGCATTTATTTTTTCGATTCATTATTGTAATTTTTTTTTGTTTTTTTAGTGTTGTTAATTTTTTTTATAATCATATTATTAAATTAATTAAACTTATTGAATTTAGTAGAATCAATGACATTAATCCCATATTTTTTTTTATTTGTTTAAAAACACTATCATTATTTAGGTATTTTTTTATCTTAAAAAAATCTAGCCCATACTATAAGGCAAAAACACTAACTAGCATATTATTATAATTTATCAATTGGGTCACTGCATTGATGACTCATGGTCCGATGATCTAAGACTTTATAGGTTAGATAACTCGTTGATAATTTATTATAATTTTTATTTTTAAAATTAAATAATAAAATATATAATTGAATTAACAATCTTGACCATTTTTTTAATTTAAAAATCACCATTTTTTTTTGTTACAAGACCTTTATATTTATTTAAAATGACATAAAATATAAGCATTTTAAAGAGATTTAAATAGACATATCATTTGAATTTTTTATTAAATATTTGTTGAATTTGTTTTAAATATATATATTTGTTAATAAAACTTTTCAATCAAAATCTTTTCATTGGAATATTGAGAAAACAATTGTAGAAATATTCTAATAAACGTTTTTGAGTGCTTTTCAAATAAAATAAATATTAAACCAATATAAGTCATATTATTAAATAGAAAAATAAATAATTAATATAATTTTAATAATATTAATAATTCAGAAAATAAAGTAATGCGGTAAAAATAGTTTAATATAAAATCATCATATTTAAATTGGAAGACCAACTAAGCTATTCTGCACCCTATAAAGTTCATATCTGGCATAGTGCCTACTTCTGCCTATTCATTTCCAAAAGCACCCAAATACTAACTTTCAACGGATAAACATAATCAGCATAGTGCCAAAAATTCGCTTAGTTGAAAAGGAGTTTTAGATACATTACTAGATTTGTGTCCGCTATAAAAAAAAAATTTCATGTAAAAAAAATATTTTTAATTAAAAAAATCTAAGTTTTTGGTTTAATTAGCAATTTAAATAAAATAATTTTTAAAATACAATATAACAAAGAAAAAAAAGTAAAAAAAAAAACCTGATTTGAGCCCACTCGTGAAATTAAAAGTAAAAAAATAACAATTCAATAATGAAGAAAAAAATTAAAAAAGGACAACAAAAAAAACCCAATTAAACCAGGTTAACTTATAAACTTTGCGACTATGAATATAAGATTGAAATAATCTCATAGAAATAAACGTAAGAAAAAAAGTTCGAAGATCAATTCCTAATAAATTAAATGAAAATAAAAAAGGTGAGACTCAATCTCTAGTAAATAATATGTTGAATGATGAAAATAAAAAAATATATAATTTGAAAGAGGTAAAAAAAAAAAAAACTTGATCCGAGCTCATTTGGGTTAAGATATAAATCTCTGACCCAGTTGTTATACCAAGGTGACATAGTTCGAAAGTAAATTGAATAATTTTATGAAACTCAATTACCAAATAACTTATGTCGAAGGATAAAAATAAAATAAAAAAATTTAATTTAAAAAAGTAATGGAAAAAAATATGAGTGGTTTCTAGGTTAACTCGCAAGCCCTGCGATCATGGAAATCGTGAAATCCTTGAACCATATTAATTTAATTTTGAATGATGAAATCATGAAAAAAATATCAATTTAGAAAATTTGTCAAAGGTAAAAAAAGATGGCAATAAAAAAAATAAGGATCAAGTTTGATAGAAAAAAACCCATGGAGGATGAAATTATAAGAAAAATGATCAGGATAACCTAAAAGAAAGGAAATGAAAAAAAGTACAAAAACTAATTTTTAATAAATCAAATGTTGAAAGGTCAATTTGCGTTAACATTTGAGATCGGTGATTCTGGTTATGAACCTGAGATTAACCCTAAAATAATAATAAAAAATTTAGTTAACTCGAGTTAACCTATAAATTTTGTGATCACGGGCACACGATCAGGATAACCTAATAGAAAGGAAAGGAAAAGAAAAAGAAGGGTATGAAGATAAATTTCAAATAAATTAAAATGTTAAAGGATTAAATTAAAATAAATCAATTTAATAAAGGGAAGAAAAAACAAAAGACAACTCACAACTCATGTTAACCTTTAAAACTGGTGACTCTGGTCATGAACCCGAGACTAATACCACAGAAGACAAACTATAAAAAATAATAAAGCAAAAATCTAAAAAAAAGGTAAAAAATAAAAAAAGCATTAGCTTTCGAAAAGCAAAAAAAAAAAAAAAAAAACAAGTCAACCTGGACAAACCTTCTAAACCCGATCTAATCTCTAAAATTGATAACCCGTGAAATCCTTGAACCGGGTTCAATCAAGAAACTTTTTAATTCTTAACCAATTTAATTTTGAAAGATGAAATCGTGAAAAATTAAAAAACTTGCCTAAGAAAAAAAGATAGCAATAAAAAGAATGGAGATCAAGTCCATGAAGGATGAAATTTTAAAAAAAAAAAAAAAAAAAAAACCTAAAAAAGATCCCAAACAAAATAAATAGCAATAAAAAGAATAAAAACCAATTTTTTTTTTTAAAAATAAAAGATGGTTGAAATTGGAAAACAATTGTAATTTTATAGCTTATTAAAAATAGAAAAATAGTAATAAAAAGAATAGGTATCAAATTTGAAAGATTAAAAATATAATGGGGTGAAATTAAAAAAAATTATAATTTCATGGCTTATTTAAAATTTAAAAAAGAGTAATTAAAAGGATAAGGACCAAATGTGAAGGGAAAATAAATCGCAAGGGTTAGTTTGATTTTTTGAAGGGGCTAGCATGGATTTCGATGTGAGGAGAAAGAAAAAGAAAAGAAAAAACAAAATGGTTGTTAATCCTGATACGTGTTAGGGGCGTGTGCCATCCTTTTGCGTTGGGGGCGCTGAGACCTTTCAAACAGTGCCTTGGAAGGTGGTGTTTGAGGGGTGGATAGCCCTGCACGGGTATGTATTGTTTTTAAATCATATTTAATTAATATAAATTACAACAATGCCCTTAAATACCCTTGAAATTTTTAATAAAACCAATATAAAATGACAAAAAAACCTTTGGGTGAGTGTTATATTGTTTTTATTTTTAAGGGCATTAAGTAATTATACTATTCTAAAAAATTAAAATGTCAAAAATACCCTTGAGTAGTAAACATTATATTATTTTACTCTAGGGTTAAATTAGTCAATTTACTATATACAATAGATGAAATGATCAATCTAACCCCATACAATTTGTAAAAGACAATTGTGTTATGGTGAAAAGATAACTTGCCTTAAGTGCCTAGTTTAAAGGTTTTTTTTTTGTTCAAAGATAATTTTGTAATTACACTATTATAATGAATAATGTTCCGAGTCTTAGTGATCAATAAATTCTTGAGGTGATTGAGTTTTTTTTAATTTTAATTTTAATAAATATTTCAAACAAGAAAAAGAATATATTAGGAATTGATTGATCAACATGTTTTAGATATGTTATTTTTGCCTAAATCCATGTTTAAAAGGAGCAAAGACAAGGTGATAACCCAATGTCCCGAGGCTTAGCTATGTGCTGAGCCTAAGGACATGTGAGTCTGACAAGATGCTAGACCCAACGTCTTTGGGCTCAGCTATACGTTGAGCCTAAGTATATGTGAGTTTGATGAGCTACTAGACCTAACATTCTTGAGCTTAGCTACGCGCTGAGCCCAAGTACATGTGGATCTGGCAAGATGGGACCCAACATCTATAGGCTCAACTACGTGCAATAAGAAAATGAAAAACTAAGTCATAGAGTTGACTATACCTTAGAAGGCAATAAGAATGTACCATAGTCAGTGACTACGAATGTAAATTTTTTCTATATGAATGACTTATTCAGAATGACAATGTTCTTCATTTTCTTTAGGTGATGCCTAAGGGCCTCTCATCAACTCAGCAATGATGGGATTGACTTGGTCTCCCTAGTGTGATTGAATAACTTACTTTGACTGGGATCAATATGGTCTCTATATTGCGATTGCACAACTCATCAAGGATGAGATTGACTCGGTGTTCCTAGTACGATTGCATAACTCACATTGTCAGAGATTGACATGATATCCTTAGGGAAAAAGCCCCAACTTACAAAGGATGATATTGACTCGGTTTAACTAATACATTTGCACAACTTACCTTGGTAAAGATCAACATAGTCTTTGTAGTGCGATTGCACAACTCATATTGGCAAGGATTGACATGATATCCTTAGGGAAATAGCCCTAAACTCTCCAAAGGATTTGACTTAATCTTCTTAATGAAGTAACAACAATTTCAATGAAAGGCCCAAGGGCATCTCACATAGTTGTCAAGGATTCATCTAGACAAAGACCTACCGACAACCTCTTCTTTCCTCTTGGTTCCAGGTGGGGGTCGAATCCTACTAAGGTTAGGTAAACTTTAAACTTCAATTTCCAAACTTAGAAAATTTATATATTTTTCAGAGTAGGGGTGTTAGTATAGGCATTGAACCCATACTAACTATTTAGAGGATTTCCTCCTAAATATTTTTATAAATGTAAGTGTTGGACACATACAAACTTTTAAATTTTTTTTTATAAGGGCTTTGGATCATATATGAAATTTTTGCTATAGGCATTAGACCTATACAAACTCCACGAGTCAACATAGAAATAAAATATAAAAATGTAGTTTATATAAAAAATAAACATTACATAAAGATAAACCTTATAGGACTTCTTAGCTAGATATTCTCCATGTTGGACAGCTGCAACCATAATAGGGAACTTGTCAGCAAAGTTTAGCATATGGACTGGATGGAAGGTAACACCAAAGTCCATCTACATTCCTTTTGATTGATTAAAAAAGTAGATGTTTGATATGGTAAGGAAGATTTTATCCCCAACCATCTCGAATAAAGCTGTAAACCTTTCAAGAAGCTCTTGGAACTCCCAGGAGAATTTCTTAGAGCCTATAGCCACACTTGAGAGCTCTGGACTTTTTCCCTGATAGGGAAGAGCTCGGCTCTCAAACTATTTTGAGTGTCATTCTCATCAAGTTTCCTCTATTTCAGGGCATAAACTTTACTATAAGCCACCTAAAGCTATTTTTCATTGAAGCCCAACACCTTGAAGGCTATCCTTCAATGAGGTGTAGGCCACCTTGAGGTCTTTCAGTTCATCCTCCACTATAGCTTTTTTCCTCCCTTAGCTGTTAGAGGGCAGTTTGGTCTGCCCTATGTTTGGCAATGTTCTTTTTTACATGTTTCCTCTTGGCCATCTAGTGCTTCTTGGAATAGGCGTAAATCATAAAAGTCTGCCAAAGACAAGATTGTTAGGAATGATAGTTATAAAACTAAACTAAAAAGTTCAAACGAGAGAGTTCCTTACATTAAAATTCATTCATTCTATAAGGGCTAGATGACAGTTGTAGCTCTAATCAGTCATCATCAAGATTTTTAAAGGAATGGTGAGAATACTCTCTAACTGTTTTACCACTTTGAGGCGAGCCTCTCTAAAGCCAAACCTCCTACCAATAATAGTCTCCATGACCTGCCTCTCCTTCTTGATTAGGGTGGGGAAATTGAAGGGAGCCCAACCAAGAACGAGGCTGAAAAAGCACTCCTAAACCTATGTTTTATGTTCTTAAAAACATTTCATATAGAGAACCCATCAGTTATAGTCTCTACAAGCAAGATTGAGAGTGGAGGCAGAAGAATTGTTATCATAGGAGCCTTTATAGGTGAGGCTGGAATATTAGTATTCATAAAGACAGAGAACCTCTTTCTCTTAAAACGGGTGGCAATGCTGACAATTATTTTAAAAGGAGTCAGATTTGTTTGACCCCTAGTTTCCCTTATTTTGCGGAAGTCTTTACTTTTGCTATTGTTTCCTAAAAAAAAAGGTGAGCTTAGGAACAAAAAGTTCATTTACAATGATCATCCTCCATCTTTTTTCTAGTCTTGCCTCCACTTAAGTTAAGAGATGAAGATCCTTTTCTTGAACTCTTATTTACAGACCTTGCTAAAGTTTCTCATTCTCTTTTAGCTATTAATCCTGCAAAAAAGAGTGAAAGAAGTCAATAATAAACCTAGAGGTATAAAAAACAAGGGATAAGATATTTACTTTGCAACATGGTTTGGTAATCCTTTTTTCCATCCTATTGACGTTATATTTGGTTGAGGTTGATGTCAACACAAAGCATATTTTCTTCTTATCTGAGCTCAAACAAGGGAGGTACCCTTCAATAATAGAAAAAACCCCAAATATATTGCATCCTATATCTAAGGATGACTAGCCTAGTATACCTAATTATCAGTCACCCATTTTAATTTCTTGACATGCATAGGCTTGCTCCATAAGGTTCACTTCATGGCTTATGTGGGTTTGTTGGCAAAGGTAAAGAGCCAACGCATATCATTACCACCATCAATGCCAGCGACCAGATGGTAACTGGTTTTAAAGAAATTAATTGTAGGCTCGATTTTGACAAGCCTAAGAAACTTATAAAAAACGGATAAGATTATCCACCCATTAAGGTGCAACTAACGTGGACCTAACTTGTAGTATCTAAAAACTTTCCTCATAAATCTATGTAGAGGGAAGGAATACCCCAATATATACATACAAAAAGGGGCCGCAGTTTCAAATTGACCTTAGATAAAGCCTGAGGTTAGTAGACTTATATGTTTAGCTTTGACAAGCATTTAAGTTATGTACTCTCCTGACTGATGACCATTAACAAATATCAGACCCTTTGCACTTATCATACTAAAGGCATCATTCTTAGGGGTCTGAGGCAACCTTTCTCTCCCCTAAGGTTTCTTGGTAATAACAGGAGAAAAACTTCTTTAATGAGGATAAAAACTTTCCCCCTACCAGAGATGGACACTAGGGATCCACCCTCTAGTTTTAGGGCTCAATCTGATGGACCCCCCATCCCCTGTTACTTCCTCTATTAGTTTGAAACCTAAACTTATCAATAGAGGCAATAATATCCTTATTCCTAAAGTTAGATCCAAATTTTTTTAGGTCTATTATGATGTTCAAAAAGATGAAGAAGAAAGAAGCTTTTAGTGGAAAATACCTAGAAAGATGTTTTCTTCTCAGATTAGGGCAAAATAGGCTAAGAGATTTTTCAACAAAATTGTTTATCACAAGTTACAGAGAGTAAAGGTAAAAGAAATGATTAAAGCAAGAATGACTAAGGTTATAAAATAAATAACTTTTCACCCTCATCGTTGGATGAATGACCTTTCATATTATCTCAAATCTCCAAAAATCTACTCAAATATTGTATTGAATTCACATTGTAATTTTGTTTCCCAAGGGACACATCTTTCAATGATGACAAGCCACTTAACCACGATGAATCCTAATAGTTCTATGTGGGACAAACAAATCCCATGTGAAAATGTAAAAGGTCTTTTCATTAATCAATAACAATGAGCCACTTGGCTATGAAGAATCCTAATAGTTCTACATAGGATAAACAAATCTCATGGGAAAGGTAGGAAGTCTCTGATTGATGGGACATATAACTTTTAGGTAAAAAAAACTCTAATTAAAATTGATACTCTTTCAAACTTTGTGTATTTAATACACGAAGACTTGGGAGCTAATGATGGATTAACTTGTTTTGTATATGTTATTTTTGCTTTAACATATGTTTAAAAAGGGTAAGACGAAGTGATAACCCAATGTTTTAGGACTCAGCTATGCGCCAAGCTCAAATACATATGGGTCCAACGAGCTGTCAGACCAATATTCTTCTTTGAGCTTAGCTATGCGCAAGATGCCATACCCAATTTCTTTGGGCTCAGTTACGCGTTGAATCCAAGTACATATGGGTCTAGCGAGTTACTAGACCTAATTTCCTTGGGCTCAGCTACACTCTGAGTCTATATACATGTGGATCTAGCGAGCTATCGGATCTAACGTCCTTGGACTCAGTTACATGTTGAGCCCAGTATATGGGTGTGGTGAGCTGTAAGACTCAACATCCTTGAACTCAGTTACGCGCTGAGCCCAAGTACATGTGGGTGTGGCTAGTTGCCGAACTCAACATCTTTGGACGTAGCTACACGCTGAGAGTCTAAATACATGTTGGTCTAGCAAGCTTTCAGACCCAACATCCTTAGACTTAGCTACGTGTTGAGACCAAGTACATGTGGGTTTGATGAGCTGTCATACCTAACATCCTTGGACTCAACAATACACCAGGCCCAAATATATATAAGCATGAATGGATATAGAGCTAACAACCTTTTCAGGTCCTATATTGGACCACAAGACTTTGTTTGTTTATTCTTATGACCTTTAATATAAAATGTTAAGGTTAAAGATACCCTTCTCTCAACACCCTTAGGTGTATAAAAGTCTTCTAAAGATCTACCATTTTTTCACTAATTTTAATGATGTGTAAGAGATATTTATCCCTCATTAATGATGTGTAAGAGATATTTATCCGTTATTGATACTATCAAAATGAAATTACTTTCCAGTTTCTTTTTTATACAAAAGGATAAGACTCATGAGCTATAAATACCCTATGAATCCTTTAAGCTCTAAGTTCACAAATCTCTATTTTCTACTACATATATATTTTTTGACCATCTCTTTCTAAAATATCATTTCACTCTCTCTCTAAAAAGATACTTAAGCATCTAAGAGTCTTTAAATCTACTAAAGAAGAACTTTTATTGGTATCAGCCACCGACCACCTTGGCATACTAAAAACTAGGGACTAGCCATTAACCATCTTAGTTAGGAAGAATGAATTAGATTGTTAGAATCAAGAGATTAACAGATTATCCAACACATAAGCTTTGCTCCTAAGATATTTGGCTTTTTTAGGACTTCATTAAGAATATGTTTGAAAGTTCGTTTTGCAGAAACAACTATTGTATAGATAAGAAGACGAACATCTTAGATTCAAGCTATGCTTTATGAAAAAGGCTAAATCCTATGGCAGAAATTAAGATAAATATTAAGTTCTTTTTTGGGGTCAATGGATACATATCAAACATGCTAGAAGATCCTCTAGGTATGTAAGCATTTGCTGAAATATTAAAAATAATAATAATAATAACAAATATACATCATACAAAAACAAACTAACGACTACATATCTACCGGTTACAGATAGCTCCATGTATCATACCAAAATAAAATTATACTTACCGCCAATATACCAGTCATAAAATTATGAATCAAGTGCAACTCCCCCTATACAAGATTTTAAAGTATAAACTCTACAATATGTTGACAATGTTGTTTTTCCAAGAATATGAGAATTACATGACTTGGTTTTGTTGAAGAAATTAAGTAGGGGTGTTAAAGAAAATGGAGTTAGAAAAGGAGATAGGAAAAAGAAAGTAGGGGTTCTCGCAGAGACATAGTTATTGATGAGATAAAGTTAATTTGTAGGGTTTTTGAGAAAAAAAAAGGTGATATTTTTTAAATATTATTTTCAATGTTAAATTTAAGAAGAAGTACTGTAGGAAATAGGGTCTCCCTTTTTATTTGCTTTTTTTATGAATTGAATCGCATTTACTTTGTAGGGTTTTTGAGAGAAAATAAAAATATTGATATTTTTAAAATGTTATTTTTAATGTTAATTTTAAAATAAAATACTGTAGCAAATCAGAGGGTCTCCTCTTTGATTACCTTCCCTTTGATTTGCTTTTGCATATTTTTTATAAATTAAATTCCATTTAGAATTCTAATAAATACAAACTAAAGGGTTTCAATTTGTAATATATTATTATTTTCTTTCTATTTATTATGGTTTTATGATCAGAATCATGGTTTAGACCGGTTGATTAAGATTTTTTTAATTAATTTTATCCTTTAATATTAGATTGATCGAGAATTAATACGGAAAATAATCTAGTTTATTAAGAAATAAAATGACATGCTAACCGAAATCCTATGTGGCAAAAAAAAGAAAAAAAAATTGTTTTAGGAAATAAGAATTATTAGAAATACCTTATTTTACTAAATATGAATTGAAAATGACGAATAGTCTCTTTTTATCAAAAGGAGAGATGAATCTAACACACAAGTTGACCAATTTGCTTATCACTAAAATAGAAAAATTATTTACACACACACACACAATATATATATATATATATATATATATATATATATATATATATATATTACGAAACATAAAGATACGAAACATAAATACAATTTTAATTATTTTAACTATTTAAGGAAGGGTCCCCATGTTAGGATTGAATGCTCCAAGGTATCAAAGCTGGAAAGCAAAAGGTGATGAGCATAAGATAAACTTACGACGACGACGACGACAGTGCATTTTAATTAGGCAGATATATGAGGAGGAGGAGCTTCAAGACTGCTCCTCCAATGGTTAAGATTTTCAGGCTTTTAGGTTTTATTGTTTCTCTGATATTTCAGAACTACACCACTGCAAACGGGAAGATCCATCATCATAAGTTTGTG
>Ga0325401_1005349_pt1 | contig 12269 bp, 5 predicted proteins | sample PopdelMetagenome_FD_205666 | JGI IMG/M metagenome (GOLD analysis project Ga0325401, IMG submission 205666) | Populus deltoides microbial communities from Bellville, Georgia, United States - Xylem-PdKOR-R2 | ecosystem: Host-associated > Plants > Phyllosphere > Stem > Wood/Secondary xylem | place...
ATGCCCTGCCGGCGGCCCTGCACGCGAATTCCCCGCCCGGTCCCTGCCTGAGGGCCGGGACGACCCCGCAGCGCCCGCCCTTCGCCGCCCTCCGCGCGGCCCCCGAGACCGGACCCGCCATGCCCGACGCCCCCTCCCCCGACGCCCCCGCCAAGGAGGGGCGCGACTACCGCTCCACCGTCTTCCTGCCGAAGACCCCCTTCCCCATGCGCGGCGACCTGCCGCGGAAGGAGCCGGCGATGCTCGCCCGCTGGGCGGCGCAGGACCTGCGGGGGCAGCTGCGGGAGCGCTCGCGCGGCCTGGAGAAGTTCGTCCTCCACGACGGCCCGCCCTACGCCAACGGGCCGCTGCACATCGGGCACGCGCTGAACAAGATCCTGAAGGACGTGATCAACCGCGCCGCCCAGATGTCGGGGCGCGACGCGGACTACGTCCCCGGCTGGGACTGCCACGGCCTGCCGATCGAGTGGAAGGTCGAGGAGGGCTACCGCGCGAAGAAGATGGACAAGGACGGCGTCCCGGTCCTCGAGTTCCGCGCGGAGTGCCGCGAGTACGCGCGCCACTGGCTCGGCGTGCAGTCGGCCGAGTTCCAGCGCCTCGGCGTGCTCGGCGACTGGGAGGGGCGCTACGCCACGATGGACTTCTCCTCCGAGGCGGTCATCGCCGAGGAGATCGGGCGCTTCCTGACGAACGGCTCGCTCTACCGCGGCCTGCGCCCGGTGATGTGGAGCCCGGTGGAGAAGACGGCGCTGGCCGATGCCGAGATCGAGTACCACGACGTCACCTCGCCGACGCTGCACGCCGCCTTCCCGGTGGTGTCCGCGCCCGCGCCGGACCTCGCGGGCGCGCGGGTGGTGATCTGGACCACCACGCCCTGGACCATCCCCGGGAACCGCGCCGTCGCCTACGGCGAGGAGATCGACTACGCGCTCGTGCACGTCGACGGGATCGCGGAGGGGTCGCTGCTGGCGACCGGCGACCGCCTGATCGTCGCCCTGCCGCTGCTGCCGGCCTTCGCCGGGGAGGCGGGGCTGGCGGCGCATTCCGTCCGCCGCGTGATCAAGGGCGCGGAGCTCGCCGGCACCGTGCTCGCGCACCCCCTGCGCGGCTGGGGCCCCGCGAACGGCGGCTACGACTTCGACGTGCCGATGCTGGCGGGCGACTTCGTCACCGCCGATGCGGGCACCGGCTTCGTCCACATCGCCCCCGGCCACGGCGAGGACGACTTCGCCCTCGGCCGCGCCCACGGCCTGCCGGTGCCGGAGACGGTGAACGACGACGGCACCTATTCCGCGCAGTCGCCCGGCTTCGACGGCCTGCACGTCTTCAAGGCGCACGAGCGCGTCTGGGCGGCGCTGGAGGCGATGGGCACGCTGGCGGCCAAGGGCTCGCTGCGCCACTCCTACCCCCACTCCTGGCGCTCCAAGAAGCCGGTGATCTTCCGCGCGACGCCGCAGTGGTTCATCGCGATGGACGACGACAACCGGATCCGCGCCAAGGCGCTGGCCGCGATCGACGCGACGCACTTCGTCCCCGACGCGGGCCGCAACCGGATCGGCTCCATGGTCGCGGCGCGCCCGGACTGGTGCATCTCCCGCCAGCGCGCCTGGGGCGTGCCGATCGCGGTGTTCGTGGAGAAGCGGACGGGCGAGGTTCTGCGCGACCCCGCCGTGATGGCCCGAATCGTCGCCGCCTTCCGCGAGGAGGGGGCGGACGCCTGGTACCACCCCGGCGCCGCCGCCCGCTTCCTCGGGAACGGGCGGGACCCGGACGAGTACGAGCAGGTGATGGACATCGTCGACGTGTGGTTCGAGAGCGGCTCGACCCACGCCTTCGTCCTGCCCGACCACGGCCTGCCCTTCCCGGCCGACCTCTACCTGGAGGGCTCGGACCAGCACCGCGGCTGGTTCCACTCCTCCCTGCTGGAATCCGTCGGCACCCGCGGCATCGCCCCCTTCAAGGCGATCCTCACCCACGGCTTCGTCCTCGACGAGACGGGGCGGAAGATGTCGAAGTCCCTCGGCAACGTCACCGCGCCGCAGGAGGTGATGAAGGAGTACGGCGCCGACATCCTGCGGCTGTGGGTGATGAACTCGGACTTCGCCGACGACCTGCGCATCGGCAAGACGATCCTGGCGCAGCAGGCCGAGCTGTACCGGCGCATCCGCAACACGCTGCGCTGGCTGCTCGGTAGCCTGGAGGGCTTCACCGAGGCCGAGCGCGTCCCCCACGCCGAACTCCCGGAGCTGGAGCGCTTCGTGCTCCACCGCGTCGCCGAGATCGACGCCCGCATCCGCCGTGCCGCGCGCGACCACGACTGGTCCGGCGTGATGCCGGAGATCCACAACTTCTGCGCCTCCGACCTCTCCGCCTTCCTCTTCGACATCCGCAAGGACAGCCTCTACTGCGACCGCGCGGAGGACCCGCGCCGCCGCGCCGCCCGCACGGTGCTCGACGTGCTGCACCGCCACCTCTGCACCTGGCTCGCCCCGGTGCTCGTCTTCACCGCGGAGGAGGCGTGGCTGGCCCGCTTCGGGGAGGGTGCCGACAGCGTCCACCTGGGGACCTTCCCCGAGGTGCCGCCGGCGTGGCGCGACGAGGCGCTGGCCGCCCGTTGGGCGCGGGTGCGGGCCGTGCGCGGCCTCGTCACCGGCGCGCTGGAGAAGGCGCGGGCGGCCGGCACCATCGGCTCCTCCCTCCAGGCCGCGCCCGAGCTCTGGCTCGCCGAGGCCAACGCCGACCTCGCCGACCTGCCCTGGGCCGAGCTCTGCATCACCTCCGGCCTGACCCTGCTGGACGCGCCACCGTCCGGCGAGGGCACGGAGGCCACGAAGGACGCCGCCGTCCGCTTCGCCCCCGCCTCCGGGGAGAAGTGCGGGCGCTGCTGGCGCGTCCTGCCCGAGGTCGGCCGCTCCGCCGCCCACCCCACCCTGTGCCTGCGATGCGAGGCGGCCGTCACCCGATGAACGCCCACCTCCGCCGCGGCCTCCTCCTCGCCCTGGTGATCCTGGTCGCCGACCAGGCGAGCAAGCTGTGGATCCTGGAGGTCTTCGACCTCCCCTCCCGCCGCAACGTCCCGCTCCTCGCCGCCGGCCCGTTCGGCCTGGACCTGACCATGGTCTGGAACCGCGGCGTCACCTTCGGCCTTCTCTCCGGCACCGCGCCCTGGCATGCCTGGGCCCTGGCGGCCCTGGCCGCCGCCATCGTCGCCTTCCTCGTGCGATGGATGGCACGCGCCGAGAACGCGCGCACCGCCCTCGCGCTCGGAGCCATCGTCGGCGGGGCGGTCGGCAACGTGATCGACCGGATCCGCTTCGGCGGCGTGGTCGACTTCGTCGACGCCCACGCCTGGGGTTGGCACTGGTACGTCTTCAACGTGGCCGACGCCGCCATCGTCCTCGGCGTCGCCGTCCTGCTGGTCGAGGCCTTCCGCCCGAGCGTGGACCGGAACGCAGACCGACGCCCCGGGTGACGGGACGCGGGGCCTGGCGGTATCGCCTTGTCCGCTCCGAGTCCGTGAAGGCCCCCCGTGGCCATGGGGAGGAAGAAGGAATTCTTCCTCCCCCTGGAACCCCCTCCATCATCTTCTTCTGATGAGTTTAGGGGTCTCGCTGATCTGGCCCACGCCTCGGGTCCACGACCCGAGGCGCCCGGAGAGGTCAGGAAGGCCGCGATGGTGTCAGGGACACCTTCGATCATCCCTTCCGCGGCAGCCTGAAGTGGGTCCAGGGGCCTCAGGCTCCTGGCGGGTGAGGTCCGGAGAGGGCGGAGCCCTCTTCGGTCCCGCAAGCGAAGGATCAACGCCAACCATCGCGAAACCGGACCGATACGCCCTCAGTGCCAGTCACGGCTGGCCGGGAGGGTGGGTGCGCGGGGGTCCGGCCGGTGATCGATGCCGCGCGACACCTCGTCCCCGCGCGCGAGCGGCACGCGCACGTCGCCGAGGCGGTGCAGCCCGTCCAGCAGGTCGGACCGGTCGATCAGGCGCTGTCCGACGAGGTGGACGATCGGCACCGCGCCCTCGTCGTGGCGTTCCACGCGCCCGTCCACGAGCAGCAGGCGCGCGGCGACGACGGGCGCGCGGTGGGCGGCGATGGTGTGGCGGTGGAGCACGAGGTTCACCGTGCCGGCCTCGTCCTCCAGCGTGAAGAACACCACGCCCTTGGCGCTGCCGGGGCGTTGGCGCACGAGCACCAGCCCGGCGGTGCGCAGCCGCTGCCCCGGGCGCGCCGCGGCCACCGCGCGGCTGTCCCGCGCCCCGAGGCGCGCGAGGGCGTCGCGCAGGAGCGCGAGCGGGTGCGCGCGCAGCGTCAGCCCGGTGGCGCCGTAGTCGAGCACGGTGCTCTCGCCTCCCGTCTCGGCGGGCAGGCCCGGCGCGGCCTCGGCGGCGATGAAGAGCGGCAGGGGGGGTGCGGCGCGCTCCGTCGCGGCCGCCTCCCACAGCGCGCGGCGGCGGTCGAGGCCGAGGCCGCGGAAGGCGTCGGCACGGGCCAGCGCCTCGATCGCGGGGCGGGCCAGCCCGGCGCGGGCGAGGGCGGCCGGGGTGGCGTCGCGGCCGAGCGCCGCGACCTTCTCCGCGTCCTTCTCCGGCAGCCCGGCGACGAGGCGGAGGCCGAGGCGGAGCGCCCATCCCGCCCCGTCCGGCTCCAGCGCGCAGTCCCAGGCGCTGGCGGTCACGTCGACCTCGCGCACCGCGACGCCGTGCTCGCGCGCGTCGCGCACGATCTGGGCGGGGGCGTAGAAGCCCATCGGCTGCGAGTTCAGCAGCGCGCAGGCGAAGACCGCGGGGTGGTGGCACTTGATGAAGGAGGAGACGTAGACGAGGTGCGCGAAGGAGGCCGCGTGGCTTTCCGGGAAGCCGTAGCCGCCGAAGCCCCGGATCTGCGACCAGCAGCGCGCCGCGAAGTCCGACGCGTAGCCGCGCGCCACCATGCCGCTGGTGAACTCCGCCTCGAACTCGCCCAGCCTGCCGTCGTGCTTGAAGGAGGCCATGGAGCGACGCAGCTCGTCCGCACGGCTCGGCGTGAAGCCGGCCGCGACGATCGCCATCTCCATCGCCTGCTCCTGGAAGAGCGGCACGCCAAGGGTCTTCTCCAGCACCGCGCGCAACTCCGGCTTAGCGTACTCGACGAGGCTCGGGTCCTTCCGGCGCTGCAGGTAGGGGTTCACCATGTCGCCCTGGATCGGGCCGGGGCGCACGATCGCCACCTCGATCACCAGGTCGTAGTAAGTCGCCGGCCGCATCCGCGGCAGCATGTTCATCTGCGCCCGGCTCTCGACCTGGAAGACGCCGAGGGAGTCGCCGCGCGACAGCATCGCGTAGGTCGCGCGGTCGTCCGGCGGCACGCCGTCGAGCGTCCAGCGATCGCCGGTCGTCGCCTCGAGCAGCGTGAAGGCGCGGCGCAGGCAGGAGAGCATCCCCAGGCCGAGCACGTCGACCTTCATCATCTCCAGCGTGCCGATGTCGTCCTTGTCCCACTCGACCGTGTGGCGGTTCGCCATCGCGGCCTTCGTGACGATCGCCAGCTCCACCAGCCGGTGCCGCGCGATGACGAAGCCGCCGACATGGGTGGAGAGGTGGCGCGGGAACTCGTGCAGCTCCTCCGCGAGATCCAGCGCCATGCCGAGGCGCGGGTCGACCTCCGGGTCCAGGCCCTCGGCGCGCGCGACGTCCCTCAGCGTCTCCGCCCCGTCGTGCCAGGACGCCTTGGCCAGCCGCCCGGTGATGTCGTCCGACAGCCCCATCGCGCGGCCCACCTCCCGCACGGCGGATCGTGTGCGGTAGCGGATCAGGGTGGCGGCCAGCGCCGCGCGGTCGCGGCCGTAGCGGTCGTAGATGTGCTGGATCACCTCCTCGCGCCGGTCGTGCTCGAAGTCGACGTCGATGTCGGGCGGCTCGCCGCGCGCGTCGCTGAGGAAGCGCGCGAAGAGGAGGCGGTGGTGCTCCGGGTTCACCGACGTGATGCCGAGCACGAAGCACACCGCCGAGTTCGCCGCCGAGCCGCGCCCCTGGCAGAGGATCCCCCGCGAGACGGCGTAGCGGACGATCTCGTGCACCGTCAGGAAGTAGGCGGCGTAATCGCGCCGCGCGATCAGCGCCATCTCCTCGGCGATCTGCGCGGCCACCTTCGGCGGTGCGCCGCCCGGCCAGCGCGCCGCCACCGCCGCCGCCACGCGGCGCTCCAGCGTCTCCTGCGCGCTCAGCCCCGGATCGACGATCTCCTCCGGGTACTCGTAGGTGAGCTCGCGAAGCGAGAAGCCGCAGCTGCGCACCACGCGCAGCGTCGCCTCCACCGCCTCCTCGAACCCCGCGAAGAGCCGGCGCATCTCGGCGGCGGGCTTGAGGTGCGCCTCCGCGTTCGCCGCCGCCGCGAGGCCCAGCGCGTCCACCGGCACGCCGAGCCGGATCGCCGTCACCACGTCCGCCAGCCGCCGGCGCGACGCGTCGTGCATCCGCGCGCCGCCGGCGGCCAGCAGCCCCGCCCGCGCCGCGCCCGCCATCGCCAGGAGCCGGCGCAGCCGCCGCCGGTCGTCGCCGGCGAAGCGGTGATGCGCGGCGACGAACAGCGGCAGCGCCAGCGCGCGCCGCATCGCCGCCGCGTCGCGCCGCAGCCGGTCGGCGAAGGCCTCGTCGGGCGCGTCGGGCGGCACGATCGCCATCACCTGCCCCTCGGCCGCCGCGACCAGCGCGTCGCGCGAGGGGCGGCCCGCGCCCTTCTCCCCCTCCATCCGCGCGGCGGACAGGGTGCGGGACAGGCGCGCGTAGGCGGCGCGGTCGGTCGGCCAGACGAGGTAGTCCTGCCCATCCTCCAGCGCCACGCGGCAGCCGTGGACGAAACGGATCCCCGCCCCTTCCGCCGCCGCCATGCCCCGCACGAGGCCGGCGAAGGAGTTGCGGTCGGCGATGCCGATCGCCGCGTGGCCGAGCGCCTTCGCCGCCGCCACCAGCTCCTGCGGATGGGACGCACCCTCCAGGAAGGTGAAGTTCGACATCGCGGCGAGCTCGGCGAAGCCGGGGGCCTCGGGCGGCGGCGAGGTCCTGCGCGGGGCGGGGGCAGGGAGGTGAAGGACGGTCATGCCAGGGCCGAACGGCAGCCCCGGTGACCCCTTGGACCCCGGCGGGGGTCCCGGCCCCCGCGTGGAGACCGCCGCGGATACGATGGGGCAAGGAGGTTCCTAGACCCCATCGCGGCCTCCCCGCGCGCGCAGTCGCCTCGGGTCATCGACCCGAGGCGCGCCACAGATCGGATGGCGCCAAACCCCAGAAGAAGATGATGGAGGGAGGACGGGAGGGAGGAAGAATTCCTTCTTCCTCCCTCCGGGACCTCCCGCACGCGAAGGACCCGCACCGATCACGCCAGCACCCCGTGCAGGAACCACTCCCCCCCCGCCCCGCCGGAGCGGCAGACCCAGAGGCGGCGCCCGTCCGGGATCTCCAGCCGGTAGTAGTCGCGCACCGGCCGGTCGGCGCGGTCGCGCCACCATTCCGGCTCCACCCGTTCCGGCCCCTCCGCCGCGCGCACGTCCAGCCAGGCCCCGCGCCAGCGGATGCGGGCGGGCGGGTCGTCGGGAAGCGGCGCCACGGCCTCCAGGCGCTCGGGGCGGCGCAGCAGGCGGATGGGCCGCTCGCGCGCGTCCCAGCCGTCCGGCACGGGGGCGGCGGCGAGCGGCGCGTCGCGCTCCACCGCGCGCTCGGGCAGGTGGCTCTCGCGCGGGCGCAGGCGCCAGGCGGGAAGGCGCTGCGCCACGCGGTCGAGCAGGGCGGAGAGGGCGTGGCCGTCCCCCTCGTCGGTGCCGGGGCGGGCCATGCCGGGCTGGGTGGCGGCGAGCGTCTCGGTCTCCTCCGCCAGCAGGGCGATCCGGTCGAAGCCGAAGCCGGGGGCCAGGGTCTCCAGCCGCGGCGCCAGCAGACGCGCCAGGTGCGCCGGGTCGCGCCCGGCCGTGCCGAGGCCGATCCACACCTCCTGCACGCCGCCATCGGCCCGGTGGGCGCGGAGCGTCAGGCGACGCAGCCCCCGCCCCTCCGCGGCCAGCCCCACGCAGAGCCGCGCGAGCAGCCGCCCGGTCGCCGCGTCGATCCCGGCGCGCGTGACGAGCGGTTCCTCGAAGTCGAGGGCGGCGGCGCGGTCGGGGGGCGGGCGGACGCTGCGGAAGGGCTCGCCGACGAGGCCGGTGGCGCGGTCCAGCGCCAGCGTCAGCGCCGCGCCGAAGCGGCGCGCCAGCGGCGCGCGGGGCTGGGCCAGCAGATCGCCGATCCGGTGCAGACCCAGCCGTCGCAGCCCCGCCGCCACCGCCGGATCGAGGCGCAGGGCGTGGACCGGCAGGGGGGCGATCGCCGCCGCCTCGCATCCCGGCGCCACGCCCGCCGCGACGCCGCAGCGGGCGAGCGCCATCGCCGCCCCCGCGGTGGGCGCGACGGCGGCCGTCGCGCGATGGCCCAGCCGCGCCAGCCCGGCCACGGCGCGTCGCATCGCGGCCGCCTCGCCGCCGGTCAGCGCGTCGGTGCCGGCGAGGTTGACCAGCAGCCCGTCCGGCGGGTCCACCGCCGCCAGCGGCGCGATCCGCAGCGCCCAGAGGGCGAGCGCCTCCAGCCGGGCCGCCGCCGCCCCGGGCGCCTCGGGCAGGACGGCGACGCCAGGGGCCAGGGCCATCGCGTCGGCCAGCGCCTGCCCGGCCCGCGCGCCGAGTGCCGCGGCGCCGGCATCGACGGCCGCCACGAGGCGGCGGCTCCCCTCGGCCCGCCAGGCGAGGACGGGTCCGGGATGTCGCAGCACCTCGGTCGCGAGGCCGGGCAGGTGCAGGGCCAGCACCCGCGCCGCGCCGCCCCCCGCGCCGCGCGCCTGACCGGACGGAACGGGCGGGGCAGGGTGCGGCGCCTCCGCTCCCGGCGGGTACAGGGGGGGCGGGCACAGGGGGGGCGGGCGCAGAGGGGGCGTGCCGCAGCAGCGGTGCCTCATCGCGGCGGGGCGCGGTGGGGGGCGCGCCGTCCCCGGGAGAGCGAATCGGCGTTCATGTTCGCTAAATGTTCTTCACGGCGGGTGGTTTTGGCAAGCACCTTCCGGGATGACATTCCTGATCATGGGCCTCAGGGCAGGGTCAGCCCGGCGCCTCCCCGGACTTCACTCCCAGGGTGAACCTCCCGCGATGTCCGACGGATCATCGCGGGGGCCCGGCCCCTAGGCCGTGGAGTGCGACCCGAACCGCCGCCGCAGCCCGAGGCACGGCCGCTCGACGAGGTGGTACGACAGCCACGCGCACCCGAGGGAGGCGACCCCGATCGCGACCGCCCAGGCCGGCCCGATCCCCGGGTAGAGGTGGATCAGGAACATCAGCAGGGTCAGGTGCCACAGGTAGATGGAGTAGCTGAGGACGCCGATGTAGCGCAGGACCCGGTTGTCCAGCACCCGCCTCGCCAGGGCCGCGAGGCGCCCGCCCCCGAAGACGACGTGCCCCACCACGAGGGCGATGCCGAGGCCCTGCAGCGTGTAGCGGAGGGTCATCCGGAACGCCTCGTCGCGGACGAGGACGGACACGCCGATCAGCAGCGCCCCGAGGAGGAGGCCGGGCACCGACCGGACCAGCGCGGCGAGTCCGGAGGCCGGGGCGAGCCACATCGCCAGCGCCAGCAGCACGCCGAAGAGCGGCGCGTCGAGGCGCGTGTCGGTGTTGCGGTAGATCTGGCCGAAGGACGCCCACCCGGTGACGGCGAGGACGCAGCGCCAGGCCAGGGTCAGCGCGACGACGCCGAGGAAGAGCCACGCCGCGCGGCGCAGGCCGCCGCCCCGCAGGAACGCGACGAGCACGGCGGGAAACAGAAGGTAGAAGTGCTCCTCCACGGCGAGCGACCAGACGGGCATGTGGTACAGCTCGCCGCCGACGGCGGACTGGTAGTAGTTGGACGCGTAGGTGACGGCGGAGACGAACGCCCAGACATCGATCCCCTCGTCGCTGGTGACCGCGTAGGCCACGAGGAAGACCGCGGCGTAGAGGAGCAGCGCCGGCGAGAGGCGCAGCATCCGCCGGACGTAGAAGTTCCCCAGGGAGACGTCGCCCGCCCCGGCGTGCTCGCGCAGCAGGAGGGTGCAGATGAGAAGGCCGCTGATGACGAAGAACACGCTCACCCCGAACATGCCCGGGAAGAGGCGCACGAGGACGGGGTACTGCGGGAACACGACGGGCGCGTAGTGCGACGCGAAGACGATCAGAACGGCGATCGCACGGATTCCGTCCAGCCCCGGGATCCGGCCCTCGCTCCTTGGCGCGGACGTCGAGAGATCCGGATTCCCATACTTTATGAGAGAGGCCGGATGCTGGTCCAATAAACGAAACTCCTTTTACAGAAGTGGCGCGCCTCCCCGTCATTCTCGCACCGGTTCTTGACGACAGCCGGCCGCACTTCTTCTGGCGCGTCGCGCCCGCGACATCAACACGGTTCGGCGCGGCGTCGCTCTCTTTCGTGCGGGACACCGGAACGCGGCGGGTTCATTGTCGGTCGCGCATCCCGCGCGAAACCCGGCGCCGGACCCGATCGCGACCCGGAGCCCAGCCGCATGTCCGAGATCAACGATGCCCGCTCGGTCGGCGGTCCCGCGGAGGTCGACCACGTGATCGGACGTCGCGGCAACGGCCCGCCGATCCTGCTTCCCCTGTCCTACCTCGGGCGCGGCACGGTGCGGCTCGACCGCGCCGTGGGCGTGATGACGGGGCCCCTGCCGGACGACACCGCGCGCGCGGTCAACGGCGCCGCCCTCCAGGCCGCCTTCGACGAGGCGCACAGTTCCGGGCGCTACGTCGAGGACGCCGGGAACCGCTACGAGTACCGCGCGACCGCCTCCCAGGGCGGCCGCAATACCGGGCTGCACCTTCGCAAGGACGCGCGCGGCCTCATCGGCGGCGGGTCCGGCACGCGGTCCGGCACCCACTTCGTCCAGCACGCGGCGAACCACCCCGCGCTGACGATCGGCGACGTGGGCCCGGGCGGGAACGACCACAGCCAGGGCGCGCGCTACGAGGGCTTCGCCACCGGCTTCGGCGCGCCCCAGACCGGCCGGACCTCGGCCGACGGCCTCCTGCTGGGGCGGATCTGCTACTCCTCCTTCGACGACATCCTCGCCGGCTACCGCTATCTCAGCGGCGACCACCAGCCCCATGTCGGCCTGCGCATCGGCGCGAGCGACGCGCAGTTCTTCTTCTCCAACACGATCGGCCGCATGGAGGTGCAGGGAGGCCAGCAGCACATCCTGCGCCAGGACGCCAACGGCACGGGCTGCGCCTGGGGCTCGCTCTACCTCGGCGGCGGCGGCTTCGGGCGGCGCCACCTCCTCTCGGCCGAGGCCTTCCACGCGAACATGTCCGGCGCCGAGTTCGGCCACGTCGCCCAACTCAACATCGAGTGGTGCCAGGCGCGCGGTCTGCTCCGCAGCGAGGCGGTCACGATGACCGTCGGCCACCTCCACCTCGAGGGCAACCAGCTCGTCGGCCCCGCCCCGACGATGATCCACGCGGTCGCCGGCGGGATCGACGTCCGCACGCTGCGCGCGCTCGACAACATGATCTCGGCGCGGCCGATCGACCGCGCCAGCGTCGCCGCCGGCGGCGCCGCGCGCGTCCTCTACGCCTACGGCGACGCCCGCATCACGATCGGCCAGGCCTCCCTCCGCTGGGGCGGCCCGCGCTACCACGCCGAGGCGGTGGCGGACGCGGCGCTCCGCCTCTACGACGAGGACGCCTCGCGCGCCGGACGCTGGCCGCACGTCGAGGTCGGCCCCCTCGACCTGTCCGGACACGCCGGGGCGTTCCACCTCGACGCGAACCTCCCCGGCGCGCCCCCCGCCGCGGCAGGGGCCATCGCGAGCCTCGGCGCCTACCGCTACGGCCGCGCCCTCTCCACGACCGAGGGCGCCTCGATCAGCATGGCGGACGCCAGCCTCACGGCCTACGGCGCGCACCGCAACGCCCGGATCACCGCCGCCACCCCCCTCACCGCGCCGCGCACCCTCACCCTCAGCGACCGGCTGGCCGCCTCCGGCGCGGGCGCCGCGGTGCCGCGCGCCCCGGGCGACGTCGTGCATCTGCACCGCGCGGCGGGTGGGGCCTTCGACCTCGCCGTCGTCGGCCACGACGCCGCCCGCCTCGGCAGCGCCCGCGCCGCCGGGACGGAACTCGCCTTCGTCTGGACCGGCTCGGCCTGGGTGGCGCTGTGACGGCGCCCGCCTTCGGTGATGCCGGTGGGGTCGCGCCGATCCTTCGCTTGCGGGACCGGAGAGGGC
>Ga0325401_1005352_pt1 | contig 12267 bp, 6 predicted proteins | sample PopdelMetagenome_FD_205666 | JGI IMG/M metagenome (GOLD analysis project Ga0325401, IMG submission 205666) | Populus deltoides microbial communities from Bellville, Georgia, United States - Xylem-PdKOR-R2 | ecosystem: Host-associated > Plants > Phyllosphere > Stem > Wood/Secondary xylem | place...
GTGAAGTTCTCGCCCGAGTACCTAGCTGAGCTGAAGCGCCGCTCCGAAGACCCTAGCTTGCCGAAGGTCGATGTGAATGCCGCCGGCGAGTACGTGTATTACGGCAATACCGACTGGTACAAAGAGCTTTATAAGAAGCGCACAAGCTCCACGGAACACAACCTGTCGCTGTCGGGAAGCAGTGGCAAAGCTAGCTTTTACGTGACGGGGCGCTACTTCGGGCAGGACGGCATTTTCCGCTACAACTCCGATGACTACCGCATGTACAACTTCCGGGCGAAGGGCTCCATCGACCTGTTCCCGTGGTTGCGCATCGACAACAACACCGACTACTCCAGCATGCGCTACCACAACCCGCTGAACGTAGGCGAGGGCGGCGGCATCTGGCGCAACATCGCCGACGAGGGCCACACCGTGGCGCCCATGTTCAACCCCGACGGCACCCTCACCTACTCGGCGGCCTACACCGTGGGCGACATGTGGTACGGCAAAAACGGCATCGATCTAGATGAGCGGGTAACGCGTAATACGTCGGCTTTCTTAGCGCACTTCTTCCAGGATAAATTCCGCATCAACGGCAACTTCACCTTCCGCAACACCGACAACGAGCGCACCCAAACGCGGGTGCCGGTGCCCTACAGCCGCAAGCCCGGCGTGATTGAGTACGTGGGCACCAACACCAACGACCTGCTGCGCAACTACCGCCAAACGCGCTACCTGGCCGCCAACCTCTACGGCGAGTACGAGAACCGCTTCCGCGAGGTGCACTACTTCAAGGCCATGGTGGGCTACAACTATGAGCAGTCGACTTACCAAGCCCTACAAACCCAGCGCAACGGCCTCATTTACCCTGATGCCCAAGACATCAACCTAGCTCTGGGCCAATCGATTACCACGTCGGGAGGCTGGGAGCGGTGGAATATTCTAGGCGGCTTCTACCGCTTGAACTATTCTTTCAAAGACCGCTACCTACTGGAAGCCAGCGGCCGTTACGACGGTTCGTCGAAGTTTCCATCGAATCAGCGCTTTGCGTTCTTTCCCTCCTTCTCGGCGGGCTGGCGCCTCTCCAACGAAGCGTTCTGGCATGTGTCGCCCAATGTGATTTCGGAGCTTAAGCTGCGCGGCTCGTACGGGGCGCTGGGCAACGGTAACATCAGCTCCTACGCATTCCAAGAGCAGTTTGCCATTGCGCAATCGGGGCGGGTGCTGAACGGGGTGCGGCCCCAATACACCAACCAGCCAGGCGTTATTCCGGACGGGCTGACGTGGGAAACCTCGACCACCCAAGACCTAGGTCTGGATTTGAGCATGCTGAATAACCGCCTGACGCTGAATGCCGACGGCTACATTCGCAACACCACCGATATGTTTACGGTGGGTCTGCCACTGCCGGCCGTGTTTGGAACGGCGGTACCCCGGGGCAATTACGCCGACCTCAAAACCAAAGGTTGGGAAGTAGCCCTGAACTGGCGCGATGACCTGAACCTAGGTGCCAAGCCCCTGAACTACGGCGTGCGCCTCACGCTGGCCGACTACACGGCGCGCATCACGAAGTACAACAACCCCGAGCGGCGCCTAGATTCGCCCAACAGCAACCCCGCCAACCTGAGCTATTATGAGGGCCAAAAGCTAGGTGAAATCTGGGGCTACACCACCGACGGCCTGTTTACCTCGCAAGATCAGATTGACAGTGCGCCTTCGCAAGCCCTGTTCCGCGCTTCGACCAGCGGTAAGCTGCTGCCCGGCGACATCAAGTTTAAGGACGTGAACGGCGATGGAGTTATCAACAACGGCGACAACACCGTGGGCAACCCCGGCGACCGGAGCGTGATTGGTAATGCCTTGCCGCGCTACACCTACGGCGCCATGGCCGATGCGAGCTGGAACAACTTCTTTGTATCCGTCTTCTTCCAAGGCGTGGGTCGTCAAGATTGGTACCCAGGAGCAGAAGCGGGCACATTTTGGGGCCAGTACAACCGCCCGTACAACAAGCTTCCGAAGTCGCAGCTCGGCAACATTTGGTCGGCTGACAACCCCGACGCGTACTTCCCCCGCTACCGCGGCTACGTGTCGCAGAACGGTGCTGGCGAGCTAACCCAGGTACAAACCAGGTACTTGCAGAACGTAGCGTATATCCGATTGAAGAACCTGCAACTCGGCTACAACCTGCCCGCGACCTTCATCAGCCGCGCGAAGATGACGGCGGCACGCGTGTTTCTGTCGGGTGAAAACCTGTGGTCTTGGTCGCCCTTCTACAAAATCACCAAAGACATCGACGTGGAGAACATCGGCCGCTCCGACGTGCTCTTGACCCCACCCGATGCTACCGCCACCAATCCCAACAGCGGCAACAGCGGCAACGCCAACAACTACCCCATTCTGAAGAGCTTGACGCTCGGGTTGTCGGTGACTTTTTAGCGAGTAGCGCGGCTTCCATTTACGGGCCGCGCTTGCTCAAACTTAAACAACAGCTTGTCTAAGCGCGGACTACTAAGTCCGCGCTACACTTTGACTTTCAACATCATGAAGCGACACCTAGGTTGGCTCGTTTTCCTTAGCATAGCCTTTGCCAGCTGCGAAAAGCTCGATCAGGAGCCCCAGGCCACCGTGACGAACGAGGCGGTATTTAGCAGCGAGACAGGCTTGCAGCTCTACGCCACCTCCTTCTACGACGTGCTGCCCACGGCCAACGACATTCACCGCGGCGATGCCATGGCCGACTACGCCGCCCGCACCCAAGTGCCCGAGTTTCTGACGCCCGGCTCCTTCAGCGCCCGCCAGAGCAGCGGCTGGGACTGGGGGCAGCTGCGCAACATCAACTACTTTATTGCCAACTGCAACAATCCCGCTATTGCGCCCGCCGTGCGCAACAACTACCTAGGTATTGCGCGGTTTTTCCGGGCCTGGTTTTACTTCGATAAGGTGAAGCGCTTCGGGGACGTGCCGTGGCTCAGCAAGCCCCTGGCCGTGAACGACCAAGCCCTCTACAACGGCCGCGACCCGCGCGCCCTCGTGATGGACTCGGTGCTGGCCGATTTGAACTTTGCCTGCGCCAACATTACCACCACGGCCGACAACAGCCGCAGCCTCATCACCAAGCAAACGGCTTACGCGTTCAAGTCGCGGGTGTGCTTGTTTGAGGGTACCTTCCGAAAGTACCAGACCGGCTACAACCTAGGTAGCAGCGCCAATACCTGGCTGAACGAGGCGGTTTCGGCTGCTAACACGGTGATGACCACGGGTGGCTTCAGCCTGAACACGGCCGGCGGCAACACCCAGTCGTACCGGCAGTTGTTCACCAGCCAAGCGCCAGTAGCCTCCGAAATCATTCTGGCGGCCGTATCGGACCCGGCCCTGAGCATCTACAACGACGCCAACTGGTGGTGGACCAGCGCCACGTATGGTTCGCGCGTGAGTTTGATTCGCACGTTCGTAAATACCTACCTGAACGAGGACGGCACGCCTTTCACCAACAAGGCGGGCTACCAGACCATGACCTTTGCCCAGGAGGTGAAAGGCCGCGACAAGCGCCTGCAACAAACCATCCGGATGGGCGACTACAAGCGCCTGAACGGTGGGGCGCGGGAAGCGGCTCCGCCCGTTTTCTCTTACACCTACACCGGCTACCAGCCCATCAAGTGGACCTTGGACGATACCTATTATGATGGAGGCAGCCGCAACATCAACTCTATTTCGACCATCCGCTACGCCGAGGTGCTACTCAACTACGCCGAGGCCAAAGCCGAGCTAGGTACCCTCACCGACGCCGATTGGTCCAAAACGGTGGGCGCCCTGCGCCAACGCGCTGGCATCACGGGCGGCCTCGCCACCAAGCCCACCGTAGTTGACTCGTACCTGCGAACCAAGTATTTTCCCAACATCGCCGACCCCACGCTGCTGGAAGTACGCCGCGAGCGGGGCATTGAGCTAGCTCTGGAAGGCTTCCGCTTCTACGACCTGGTGCGCTGGCGCCGGGGCGAGCTAATGGAAATGCCCTGGAACGGCTTCTACGTGCCCGCCCTCAACCAGCCCCTCGACCTGAACGAAGACGGCGCCGCCGACGTGGCCTTCTACACTACGCTGCCCGCCACCCGTCCCGCCGGCGTAACTTACGTGAACGTGGCGCCCACCATCAGCGGCGGCACCAATCCGCAGCAGCTCACCAACGGCACTTCCGGCGAGCTTACCTGGCTGAACAACGTGCCACGGCGCTGGGAAGACAAGTACTACCTCTACCCCATCCCGGAAGCCGACCGCCTGATCAACCCCAAGCTAGGTCAGAACCCCGGCTGGTAACGCTCTTATGTGTAGCGCGGACTCTGTAGTCCGCGCTTATCACTTCCGGTCGCGGCCTACAAAGTCTGCGCTGCACCTGCCCTAACTGAAAAACCGCTTTACTTTACGGGCAAGCTACCTGCTTCTTTTCTGGCCTGCCTAAACACTCTTTTCTTTCCTATTACTCTTTACCATGTTCAAAAAGCTCCTTTTCGTCGCGCTGTTGCTGCTTTGTGGCGCGGCAAGCGTGTCGGCCCAAACCATGCGGCTTGCCACCTACAACATCCGCTACGACAACAAGCAAGATACGGCCAACGCCTGGCTCAAGCGGGTGCCATACCTCACCGACCTGATTAAGTTTCAAGATTTTGACCTGTTTGGCACCCAGGAAGTGCTGCACAATCAGCTGGAGGACATGGCCGGCAAGCTTCCCGGCTACGACCACATCGGGGTGGGCCGCGACGATGGCAAACAGGCGGGTGAGTATTCGGCTATTTTCTATAAGAAAGATAAGTACAAGCTGTTGAAGCAGGGTACCTTCTGGCTGGCGCCGAACACCACGGCCCCGGTAAAGGGCTGGGACGCCGCCTTACCGCGTATCTGCACGTGGGGGCAGTTTCAGGATAAGAAAACGGGCTTTACGTTTTACATGTTTAACACTCACTTCGACCACGTGGGCGTGGAGGCTCGCCGCGAAAGCGCCAAGCTAATTCTGGCCAAAGTGAAGCAAATGGCTGGCACCACGCCCGCTATCTTGAGCGGCGACTTCAACGTGGATCAGCGCAACGAGAGCTACACCCTGCTCAACACCTCGGGCGTCATGAAGGATGCCTTCACCACGGCCAAAGTGGTGTACGCGCCTAACGGCACCTTCAACAGTTTTGATCCGAAGCGCAAAACCGATTCCCGCATCGACCACATCTTCCTCACCTCAGCCTTCACGCCTACCCGCTACGGCATCCTGACGGATACCTACGGCGGCGGCAAAACGCCCTCCGACCACTACCCCGTGGCCATTGAGGTACAGTACGCGGCAGCAAAGAAGTAACCTAGCTTTTCACCACCTGTACAGCGCCCGGCGAGTTTTACTCACCGGGCGCTTTGCGTTTTCGACGGTATTCAGCTGGCCATTTGAGTCGCTGGCGGTTGTTGCGAACTCTGCCAGGCACAACCCCTCACCGCAGGCCATCCACTGCACAATCTGGGTTCAGTAGGCAACTTCTTGGAATACTTTAGGACGATTGCCGGCCACTGACTACAGCTAATTCGGCTGTTTCAGGCTTAGGTTTGCTAACTGGGTATCATTACTTTGCAGATAAGCTGTACTATTCTGAGGCGAAGGCAGCCTGTTTCTTTCACTTTATTTCTCTTTTCTCACTCTATGCCACACCTGTACCCCGTTTTGAGCCGGCGAAGCTGGCTGATTGGCCCCTTGCTCCTACTGCTGACCTTAGTGGTCGGACCGGCGCTGGGCCAAACTACGCGCTATTTGCTCCGCGGCCGCGTCATCAGCGCGGCCAGCGACCCACTCCCCGGCGCCACCGTGCGTGTGCTCAACACCGTGCTCGGCGCCAGCACCAATGCCGAAGGCCGTTTTGAGCTAGCAGCTAACCTAGCCCCCGGCACTTACCAGCTCGAAGCTAGCTCTATCGGCTCGCGCCCCCAACGCACCACTATCACGCTCGGCGCCGAAACCACCGTGACCGTGCCCGACCTAACTCTGCGCGAAGACCAAGTGGGTCTGAACGAAGTAGTGGTAACGGGCACCTCGGTGGCCACCAGCAAGCGCCAGCTCGGCAATACTATTGCCACCGTGAGCGGCGACCAGCTGCGCACCACCGTCCCGACTCAGATCGACCAGGCCTTGCAGGGCAAGTTCGCCGGCGTGCAGATCACCCAGAACTCGGGCAACCCGGCTGGCGGCATCTCGGTGCGCCTGCGCGGACCTAGCACTGTGGCTGGTTCTTCCGACCCGCTATATATCATCGACGGGGTAATTGTGAATAACGATTCGCCCCAACTTCTCGACCTAGGTGGTTACGCGCAAAATCGCCTCGTCGACATCAGTCCCAACGATGTGGAGCGCATCGAGGTAATTAAAGGCGCTGCCGCCGCCGCCATCTACGGCTCGCGCGCTTCCAACGGCGTGGTACAAATCTTCACCAAGCGCGGCCGCGACGGTGCGCCGCAGGTGACGGTATCGTCGCAATTTCTGACCTCGCAGATTCGCAAAAAGCTGGACTACAACAACTATCCGTTTCGCTTCACCAATACCGCTAGCAATACCGATCTGACGCAAGAACCCGTACAGCGCTACGATTACCAGGACCGCATCTTCCGCACCGCGGTGGGCACTGATAATTATGTATCCTTGACGGGCGGCAACAGCACAACCAAGTATTTTGCTTCGGGCAACTACTTCCGCAACCAGGGTATTGTCGACAACACCGACTTCAACAGAGGCGGTGGCCGCCTGCGCTTGCAGCAGAACCTAGGTTCGAAAGTAAGTTTGAGCGCAGGAGCTAACTACACCTTGAGTCGCAGCCGCGAAGTACCGAACGGTGGTATCAATGAGGCTTACGGAGCGCTAACGGGGCTCATCTTCTCCAATAACTTCATTGACCCAAGCCCCGACCCCGTAACGGGGCGTTACCCAAGCACAGCCCTTAACATTGCTCGCACCAATCCGCTTGAAGCCATCAACCGTTTCAAGTTTCAACAGCGCACGTCTCGATTTATTGGCGACGCTCAGCTTAACTTCACCCCTTTCCCTGGCTTCACCTTCGATTACGTACTCGGGTACGATGCTAGCACCCAGCTAGCTACCGGCTTCATTCCGACGAATAGCACCGCCCCCACGTACAGCACCGGTCTGGCACGCCGCGCCGACCAAACCAGCATTCTGGTAAACAACGACGTGACGGCCAACTACCGTCATGACTTCACGGAGTGGCTTGCCAGCACGACCACTGTGGGCGGCACCTTACAGTATCAACAATCCTTTAGCACGGTTCAGCAGAGCATCACATTGTCGCCGGTAATTCAGACGACGGCTAGCGGCACTATCGTATCCCAGAATCCGCGCTACTTGGGCGACTATCGCACGGAGCGTACGATCCGCGGGGCGTTCATACAACAAACCTTCGGGCTCTACAACCGCCTATTTATTACTGGCGCTCTGCGCGTCGATGAAGCCTCGGTGTACGGGGCCAGTAACCGCAGCCAATACTACCCCAAGGTAAGCGGGTCGTACGTGATATCCGATGAAGGTTTCTGGAAAAACGGCGCCCTAGGTACGATAGCACCACAGCTGAAGCTGCGCGCTTCGTATGGTCAGGCCGGCAACTTAACGGCTATTGGTCCTTACGACCGGTTCACCAACTTCGACCCCGTGACGGTGGGTACACTGCCGGGTTTAATTACCTCCACGCTACAGGGCAACAACGCCCTGAAGCCAGAGCGACAAAAGGAGTTTGAAGTTGGTACCGACTTGAGCCTTTTTAAAGACCGCATCGGCATCGAGTTCTCCTACTTTGATAAGCGCGTGCAGGATCTGCTTCTGAACCGGGACCTTAACTTCAGTTCGGGGTTTAGTACCCGCTTTGATAACGTAGGTAATATGCGTAACCGCGGGGTGGAACTGCTGGTGCGAGGCACGCCAGTGCAGACGGACAAAGTACGCTGGAACATTACGGGCACGTTCACGCACTACAAGAACCGCATCACCAACATCCCAAACGGCCTTGTGACCTTCCCGAATGGGTTTGGCTTGGTGGCCGCTGTTGAGGGTCAGCCCCTAGGTACCTACTACGGTACTTATTCGGCTCGCAACCCCGATGGCTCTCTGCTTCTTACCAGCGCCGGTTTGCCGCAGCGCGAGCGAGGCATTCAGGGTACCTTTGGAGCGGCTAATACGCCCCAGCGTGCCGCCGATGGTCAGCCCTCGGGCAACCTCGTAAACGGCGTTCTGGGTGACCCAAACCCACGCTACATTGCCTCGCTCATCAACGAAGTGAGCCTGCTCAATGGTCGTCTGTCGTTCCGGGTACAGTTTGACACCCAGCAGGATTTCGACGTCTTCAACTTCACCCAGCGCGTGGGGTCGCGCGACATATTTGGCGGCCTAGCTCGCTACGAAGGAGAGCTACGCGGTGAAGTACCCAAGGGCACTAGCACGGCCATTTACAACACGTTTGACCGCTGGATTGAGGATGGCTCTTTCATCAAGATGCGCGAGGCCTCGATAAGCTACCAGATACGGCCTAAGTTTTTGGGCATGCGCGACTTGCGCTTCTCCGTGGCTGCTCGCAACCTGTGGGTTATTACGGACTACAGCGGCTACGACCCCGAAGTAAATGCCGCGGGACAGAGCAACGCGGTACGCGGCTTCGACTTTGTCGAGGTTCCAATTCCGCGCTCCGTTTCGGTGGGTTTTAATGCGTCGTTTTAATTTTTCTTCCGCTTTTCTTCTCTCTTGATATGAATCTGCTACTTACTTGGCCGCGCCGGCTAGCTACGCTGCTGCTGAGCAGTTTGCTGCTAGGCAGTACGGCTTGCGACATAGATTTACCAAACCCGAATGCTGCCACCGACGAGCAAACCCTAACCACTCGGGAAGGCGTGTTGGCTCTGAGTGTTGGTTTGCGTCAATTGTATTCTACATCGGCGCTAGAGCCCATTATCCTCACTACTGGCACCACCAGCCGCGAGTTGAAAGGAATTACCACCTTCTTCAATATCACCGAATTGGAGCAAGGTGGAGCGCAACTCTCTCCAAGCAACGCGAACACCTCAGCCTTGTTTGCTCGCAACTATCGTGTAATTCAGGTTGCGGACCAGTTAATTACGGCGGCTCCGGCTGCACTTGCCGCCGATGCAGCGACTCAGAGTGGCGTCCTTGCGCACTCCTATTTATTCAAGGCGGCGGCGTTGGCCGGGGTGGCCCTAGGGTTTGAACAGGGCCCGTTGACAACTGGCTCTGCTCCTACTTTTGTACCGCGTCAGCAGCTGCTGCAAGAGGCTATTCGCCTGCTCGACCTGGCGGCTCAAAGTTTGACCACTACGCCCGCGTCGGCTGACTTTAACACGCAAGTACTAGGTTCTACTTTCGACCTCCCCAACACGGTACAAGCCTACCGGGCACGCATCAACTTAGTAGCGGGTAATTACGCCGCGGCGCTAGCTGCCGCAAACCTAGTCGACCTGGCGAAGACTTCGATCTTCACTTACTCGACGCAAAACCCAAACCCTGTTTACCAATTCACGGCCTTGGCAGGTACCAACTTCCGCCCCCGCGACCGATTTGGGCTACCAGCTAGCTTAGTGGAAGCTAACGACGGCCGCCTGGCATTTTACCTCGCTGGTGCTGTGGTAGCAGATGCTAACAACGGCAGTACAGATAATATTCGCACGTTAGCGGGCTTCTTCAACCGAATTGATAGCTCTATCCCGGCTTATCTACCCGACGAAATGCGCCTTATCCGGGCCGAGTGCAACCTTCGGGCCGCTACACCAAACCTCACAGCAGCTCTTACGAACATCAATGCGGTGCGCACGCAAGCTAGTGGTGACCCGTTTGGGGTGAATGCGAACTTGCCAGCGTATAGCGGTGCGGTGACTGCCAGCGCCTTGCTCACAGAAGTGTACAAACAGCGCTGCGCCGAACTCTACCTCAGCGGACAGCGCCTGGAAGATAACCGCCGCTTTGGGCGGCCCGCGCCACCTTCTAACCTCACAGAGCGCACGCGCAACTTCTACCCCTACCCGCAGCAGGAGCGCGTAAACAACACAAATACACCTCCCGATCCGGCTATTTAACCCAAAGCTAGGTTCTAAAATCAAAAAGCTCGCGTTGATGATCAACGCGGGCTTTTTGATTTTAGAAGTATTCAGCTCAGCATTATAGCTACACTGTCATTCCGAGCGGCGCGAGGAATCCGAGTTAAATATTGTTACTAGTAACTCAGATTCCTCGCGCCGCTCGGAATGACAACTACCGTCCCAGCCAATCCTTAAAATCCGCCACTCGGTCGCCGCTCACGAACACCTCGTGGCGTGGCGTGGGGCGCAGCTCTAGCCGGAGCTTGCCAGCCGAGTAAGTGTGAATGGCATCGATGGAACCTAGGCAAACGAGATACTGCCGGCTCACGCGAAAAAACTGGCGCGGGTTGAGCAACTGCGTAAGCTTGTCAAGGCTGTATTCGAGGGGCAGCATGGTGCCTTGCTGGGTGGTCAGGAAGGTGACTTTTTCTTCGAGAAAAAAGTACGCAATGTCGGAAACCTCCACGCTGCGCAGCTTGGTGCCTACTGTTACCATGAACCGGTCGCGGAAGGCGGGCTCGGTGGGCTTCTGCACAAGTTGTAGCAAAGCTGATAGATCGGGGGCAGCGAAATGCTGGCGTAGGGCTTTATACTTCTCGATGGCTGCCACCAGGTCATCGTAATTGATGGGCTTGAGCAGGTAATCGATGCTGTTCACCTTGAAGGCCTGAATCATGTACTCGTCGTAGGCCGTGGTGAAAATGATAGGCGTGCGCACCTGCACTTGCTCGAAGATGCGGAAACCTAGGTCGTCTTCTAGGTGAATATCCAGGAACAGCAGATCGGGCGCTGGGTTATGGCGCAGCCATTCTACGGCTTTGGCTACCGAGGGGAGTTTGGCCAGTACCTCAATGTTAGGATCGTACTTGAGCAGTTGGCCTTCGAGCCGGCGGGCCGTCAGGTTTTCGTCTTCGATGATGAGTACTCTCATGATAACAACGGGATGCGAACCACAAAGGCGCCGTCGGTTTCTTCGACGTGTACTGGTCGGGGCGTGAGCAGGCGGTAGCGGTTCAGAATATTTTGTAGCCCTAGGCCGGTGGAGGCCGTTACGGTGGGCCGGCGTTGGAGCGTGTTGCGCACGATTAGTTCCTGTCCCTCTATGCTGATGTAGACGTACAGCGGATTTTCGACCGACATCTGGTTGTGTTTCACGGCATTTTCGACGAGCAGCTGCAAGGTGAGCGGCGCCACCCGGTAGCGCAGGCGCTCGGCATCGGTCACCTCCAGCATCACATCAAACTTCTCTTCAAAGCGAATCTTGAGCAGAAACGTGTACGACTTGATAAAATCTAGCTCGGTGCTGAGCGGCACCAGGTCGTTGTCTTTTTGCTCCAGAGTGTAGCGGTAGGCGCGGGAAAGCTGGTCGATAAACTTCTCCGATAGCTCCGCATCTACATGTACCAGCGACGACAAAATACTTAAGCTATTGAACAGAAAGTGCGGATTTACCTGATTTTTGAGGGCCGCAAACTGCGCTTGTAGGTTCTCGTTTTCGAGTTGCTGGGTGCGTTGGTGAAAGGCCCGCACCCGCAGCAACGCCCGGCTATTGGCAATCAGATAAAAGGCCGAGAGCATCAGCATTAGGAAAAAACCTTCGTTGGCGCGGCGAAACAGCGACATATGCTCGCGGCTGAAGGCCATCTTGGGTGGCCGAAATTCCATGTGCAGTAACACCCTACTGATCAGAAACATGACACTGCTGTAGGCGATGATAAAACCGGCGGCCAGCGCCATCGAGATGACGAGGGTAGTGAGCTGCGCCGGTACTTTTAACTCCAATAGAAAATCTTCACCAAACCAGCCAAACAGCCGGTGTTGAATCCATTCGACCAAGTTGAGCCACACGAAATAGAACAGCACCGTGACCACGATACCGATGAAAAACATCGGTAGGCTGCGCTGCACGCCCGTCCAGCTCCGGTCCCACTCCGGAAAGTTGACGTAAGTCAGAATGGGATAATAAATGATGATCAGGCTCAGGGCTAGCTTCCATTTCTGGCGGCTGCTCAGGCGGTAGGTATCCGTGGGTAAGGGCATGCGGGCGAGAAAATGAGCAGCGTTAGCTGAAAGCTACCTAAGAAAGTGGTAGAACGTTCACTTTGAACGTCATGCTGAGCCGGTCGAAGCATCTCTCCCGCTTCGTCTGAGCTCGTTCAACGAAGCGGGAGA